>JACCDG011193350.1_pt1 | contig 18338 bp, 11 predicted proteins | sample 7442471 | NCBI WGS metagenome assembly JACCDG01 (sample SAMN15323444, study PRJNA562643) | freshwater metagenome | isolation source: river surface water | place: USA:Blue River Watershed | collected 2017-08-17 | reverse complement strand
GGATGAACACCCGGGCACCTTCGGCCAGAGGGTTTGCGGCGAAGTCGATCGCCGACACCGGGATGTTGATCGTGTTGGTGGAGCCACTGGGCGGCCCCACGTTGTCACCTGCATCGTGCGCCGGGGACGCTGCCGTCGTGCCGATCTTGCCGTTCCAGCGCGTGTTCGTGAACGCGTAGACGACCTTGTACGTCGTCCCGGACGCGATCGTGCCGCCTGTGGTGTTGTAGGTGATCGATGCCGCCGGGATCTTCGACGCTGGCGTCGGGATCAGGTCGCCCTGATACGGCGCGAGCAGCCGCAGCCGGGTGCGGAACTGGAGCGGCAGGGAGTTGTCGACGGTCTGAGGCAAGCCAGCCGGTACGGCTGCAGTAGCCGAGATGATGCGCACGGTGTTGCCTGCGGCGACTCCTCCGACCACCGTGAACGACGAGGCTGCCAGCTCGACCTCGGACCCAGCTGCCCCGTTGACCGGGGACATGTAGACCCGGATGAACGGGGCAGCGAGGTTGACCGGGTTATACGTTCCCACGCCCGGGTAGTCGGGATCCTCGGGGAACTCGTTGCTGCCACCAGACGGCAACGTGAACGTGATGTGGCCGGTCGTACCGACGACTGCGGTGATGAGTGAAGAGTCGGAAGCTGGCCCGGTGCCATACGCACTCACGAACGCGTACCGCACGCGATAGTCACCGCTTGCGAGTGTGCCACCAGAGCCGGTGCCCTTTGCCAGTACCGGGACATCCGGCGCCACCAGCGGGTTGAAGGTAAGCGCGCGCACGGTCTCGTAGACGTTGCCCCCGAAGGCCACGCTGGAGTAGGCCTGCACACCGGACGAGTTCGTGTCGTCCGCGTTCGGCATGCGGATCCACGTCGCACCGTCGTCGACCGAGAAGTACTGGATGATCGCCGTGCCCGCCGGGCGGTACTCCTCGATGATCGACTTCAGCTCCTCGAAGCCGGTGTCGGTGAGCGGCGTGTTCTCGGAGATGTAGTTCGCCTCGATCATGTTCGGGAACTCGGCGTCGACCGTAGGCTCACCCACGAAGACCTCGCCGTAGAACCCGAGGTGCTGCAGGTTGAGCGCTGGCGACACCCAGCGACCCTGCAAGTGCTTGTCGGGTGCACCCTTCAGCTCGGCACGAAGATCGACCTTGCGGTAGATCTGGTCGATCGAGGCCTTCATCGCTGGCGTGATCGGGAAGAAGGTGTGGCTGTCGAGCGACACCGACCAGCTGATTTGCGCACCCGGGGGCATGAACTGCGTCGCAACGAGCATCAGGTTGCTCGCCACCACCGAGTTCACCTGCCCGAAGACGATCATCGCGTTCTCGTTCGCGAAGTCGCAGAACCAGACGCGGAACTTCATGTCGACGTACTGGTCGGCCGTCCACGTGGTGTTGTTCGCCGACTTGAAAAAGACGCCGATGTTCGGCTGAGCGTTCATCACTTCGCCGGTCAGGACGTCTTCTTGACCGAGCCGCGCCGTCCAGATGCGGTAGCGGTCGGAGTCGTCGAGCACCGTGATGCAGTACTCCTGATTCTCGATCACGTAGACCGGGTCGGTGAAGATGACCCCGGTCGACACGCTCGCATTGTTCGAGACGTTCACGTCGGCAGCGGACAGGGCCACCTTGCCGAGCACGACCGGACCCGGGTAGCCGTTCACCATGTTGCGGATCTGGATCTCGACGCCGAGCGTGTCGTCCTTCGAGAAGAACCACAGCTCGACGCGGGCGATGTAACCGGTGCGCTGCGGGATGAAGGACTGCGCGACCGGGCAGAGCGAGCCGATGACGTCGTACACCGTGGTGGTGACCGAGGTGTACTGGGTCGCGATGGTCTCGAACTGGCCGTGCGCGATGTACGTGACGATGCGGTCCTGTCCGTTGGCGGTGAACTTCACCTCGTGGTTGCCGAGCGGCAGACCCTCCGGGATCATGAAGTCGGCGACGAAGCTGCCGAAGGTGTTGTTGGCCGGGTTGTTGTCGACCTGCACCGTGCCGGAGACGGTGCCAGCCGTACCCGTGACCGCCGTGAGCTGGACCGGTCGGCCAGCGAACGTGCACGAGATGTCGGTCTCGGTCGGGAACAGCTTGCCGGTCGCCCGGATCTTGCGCGACCGCGTGTAGAGCACGAGGCCCGTGTCGACGACGACGTCGCCGATCCGCTGCAGCGACGTGCGCTGCGACATGCGGATCTCCTGCGGCACGAAGCCGAAGCCCCAGAAGTCCGGGTCGCCACCGCCGCCGGGCACCGTGATCGCTTGATGGCCGTCGATGGTGATCGTCGAGGCGACACCCGGCGAGAGCTGCAGGCCGAGACTCAGGATGTCGACCGGGACGCCGACGTGGAACCGGTCCGGGGCCCCAGCGATCGTCCCGATCGCGTATTCGTCCGGGAGAGGGTGCACCGGGTCCGGGTTGCCGTCACCCACGATGCCAGAGCCGTCGTGGGAGCCCGTGTAGCCGAGCGACAGGTTGGTCGTCGTCGAGCCCGGCAGCTGGATGATCAGGTCCGGTGCGTGGCGAGTCTCGATCCAGAAGTCGGCCGCCGGGTCGATCACGAGGTTCATCACCGGCTCGAACTGGCTGTACGGGTTCACCAGCGACCACTCGGTCGCGTGCCGCTGGTAAATCTCGGCGATCATCGTGAACGGCAGGAGCACCATCTGACGCCCGACGTAGGCCGTCGTCTGGTCCCAGTCGATGATGTTGCGCAGCTCGTCGTTCGGTGCGGTGTAGACAACCGGGAAGCGTACCGCGCCAGCGAGCGAGTCGATCGCGACGCGGTGATAGACTCGCTCCGAGACCGTGCCACCCGGGGTCGAAGGGCGTGCGTAGACGACCCACTTGCAGGAGCCGTCGGTGACGACCGTACCCGGAGCCTCGGTACCATCGAACGGCAAGGCACCACCACTGGTCCCGGTCTGGATGCAGCGCGCGTATAGATTGGCTGAAGAGACGTCCTTGATCTCGCGCCCGTAGAGGTAGACCGTGCCGGTAACCCAGAAGGTGCCCGGGGCAGGCATCACCACCGTGTTGTCGTAGGCGAGGTCCATGAAGTCGAAGTTCACGAACGGGTCGGTGTAGATGCCGCGCAGCTGGAAGGTCTTGGCGTTCGCCTGCGCGTCGCGCTCCAGAGAAGTGGTCGCGACCTCGACCTCCAGCTCCTCCATGCGACGCTTGACGAGGACCAGCTCGGCCATGGTCGTGCGCGTGACGCTCGCGAGGCTCACGCGAGGGGAGCGCGAGTTCGGGTCGGAGTAGATCTCCAACAGACGCAGCACGTCTTCCGACTGGACCGGGCGCCTCGGCGTGGGTGCCGGGGTGCCGTAGGTGATCACCACGTTGCCGTCGGACTTGAGCGCCACGGCGTCGATGCGCGGCAGGTAGTAGTTGTACGTGACGTTGGTCGTCCCGATACCGTTGCCGGAGTTGATGCCGTCGAGCGCGAGCGAACGGCCTACCCCGGAAGCGGCGCCACCCTGCATCTCGTTGTCGTGGATCGCCTGCGAGAAGCCGAGGCCGCGCGGGCGCAGGTCGACGTAGTCTCGTACCGGATCAGAGAGTCGGAAGGACTCGGAGATCTTCTCCAGCGGCACGCGGTACTTGGTGCCCGAGGTCGCTGGGAACTCCAGCGTCCCGTACGTCGACTCCTCCAGATAGGAGTCGACACCGAGGAAGTCTCCCTCGGCCGAGTCGACGTGGCTCGTGTCCCAGAGCGCCACGTCGTGCTTCCAGTAGCCGTACGTGACCTCGACCGATGACCCGTTCGGGATCGTCCCCTTCTTGGTCAGCGACTTGAACGTGATGCTGCCCTTCGCGGCCAACGTGTCCGTGGCCGAGCGCCCGGAGGACCACGTGTAGTCGACTCCCTCCACGTAGACGTCCCCCTCGGTCACGAGAATAACCGAGACGATGCTTTGAATGTCGTACTGCAGCAGGAGGTGGGTGTCGTCGGTACTCGTGTTCGCCGTGGTGAAGGTCTCGGTGGCCTCGGCGTAGAGGCGCGTACCCTTCACCAAAGGGTACTGCCCGTTGTCGGTGTCGTAGTTCCAGAACGCGTAGTACGTGGTGCCACCCGGCGGGATGTCGGAGACCCACGTGATGCTGTCACCGCTCGGGTCGAGCGTGTAGTGCACGCCGACCGTCCAGCGCGGTGGGGTGGTGCCATCCTTCTCGCCGACCGTCTCGTAGACGCGGATCTTAGCGTTGTTCGAGACGTTCGGGATGTTCGAGTAGATCTTGCCCGGGCGCTGCGGCGACGAGGACTCAACGCTCACGTCGGGCAGAATGTCGGTGTTCGTACCCCACTGCCGCGTGACGCGCATGCGTGGCGTACGCGCTAGGCCGGACACCTTCGCCACCGAGGCGACCGGTGTCTTCTGCAGCGCGTACTTCTCCGAGGTCGGTGCAGTCGACGGCTTGAACTGGAAGCCGTCGATGACCTGCAGGACGTCCATCGCCTTCTTCCATGCAAGGCGTCTGGCCGACGGCGCGTAGATCTCGACACCCTGCACGTAGGCAAGCCCAGCATCGAGGTCGAGCGTCATGTTGAAGTCGTCGAGGTTCCCGTCGTCGTCGTAGCGGTCGCGGATCGAGCCACGGAAGCCGCGCACCTTGTAGTTGCCGCTCTCGTTGTACGTGCGGCGTTCGAGGACGCGGTTGATGTCCGAGAACACCGTTGACTTTTGCTGCAGCAGAGGAACGCCGTCGAAGAAGCGGAAGACCACGGTCGCCGTCGCGTCGTTGACGCGCCATTGCAGCACGACCTGCTCCCGTTACGCACCCGGGAGGCCTGTACCGTCGAACCCGGTGGCTGGGTTCCGGAGGCTCGAATCCTGATTCTCGGTGATGTCGGTGCGGACGACACGGAGGCCGATCACCTCCTCGCCGCTACCGTTCAAGCGCAGCGTTGCCCCGGCGACAGGCCGCACGGCGCCCGACATCCAGATCTTGCCCGGCGTGATCTCGACGCCGATCAGACTCTGCCCCGAGGTCTGATCGGCGACCACTCCGATCACCGTGACCTCGGCCCCGGTGATGATGTCGCCGTCGTCGAAGATCGAGTTGCCGAGCTGGCCGATCTTCTCTTCCAGAATCGAGACGTCCTCGTTGCGCTCACGGCTCTGGATCGCACGGCCGGTCACGTGCCGGAGACGACTCCAGTCGGTCACGGCGAGCTTCTCGACCGAGACGATCGCGGTGTCGTCCGTCGTGACCTTCTGCAGACGGGTAGAGGTGTCGATGCGGATAGGCTCCACGGCATCGACCGCAACCGGGGTGTGCAGGACGTTCAGCCACGTGGCGAAGATGCGGGTGCCCGCTGCCGGGGCGGTGTTGAACGTGACGCTGTAGTAACCCGACTCGTAGTTGATCGAGCCGGTCCCATCCCCCTGAAGCGTGCCAAGGCCGTTGTAGACATCGGCGAAGTTCGGGTCGGAGTCGTCGAGCAGGTCGTTTGCGATGTCGGTCACGAGTGACGCGCCGTCGCTGAAACGCACGGTGTTGAACACGATCGGTGGCGTGTCCGAGCCCAGCAGGCCGGAGAACGTCTTGGTAGTGCCGTCACCAGCCCCAAGGTCGAGCGTGCGCAGGATGATGTCGTCGTACGTGTCGCGGTTGGCCGCGTACGTCCACTCCAGCGACGGCACCGTACGATTGCGCCCGGCGACGCGGATCGACCCGGCGCCAGTCACCATGGTGAGCGGGGCTCCGACCGCGTCGGTTACCTTGGTCTCGAACCCGGTGATCTCCGGGTTGTAGGTGTCGAGCACCACCTCTTTTGCAAGCGCCATTCTTCTGCACCCTAACCCGGGATGATCACGACGATCTCGTGCCGCGTGTTCGTGTAGCGAGTCACCTTCGTGAAGTTGTCGAGGTAGACGAGGCGACCGAGACTCTGGAATTGATCAGGCGTCAAGAACGAGTAGTCCGAGAAACCCTGATCCGGAATCGAGTCGACGAACACCCCGTACTGCCGGTAGTCGATGCCCGGGAACTGATCGGGCTCAATCACGAATTTCACGTAGAGGAGGTTGGTCGGGAACTCGTTGAGCTGACTCTCGTCAACACGTGCGTACGTCTTGCCCTCGTGCGTGATCGACCCGGTCTCGGACTCGATCACCAGCGAGGCCTCCTCGAAGAGGTGCAACCCGAACAACTCGTCGACGACCGTCGTCGAGACGCCCTCACTGGGTGGGTTGTCCTCATCTGGCCACGGCGTCGTACGCCCGAGGCCAACCCAGATCGACGTGCGGCCACGCATGAAGTCGATGCCACGCTGACCGCGACCGATGGTGGTGAGCTTGCCCATCAGGACTCGGTGGCCACCCAGCGCCCGCTGATGCCACGCGGCACGCAGTAGGTAGGCTCGCCGCCCCACAAGTTCGAGTTGTTGATGCTCGTCCGCACCCACTGCAGGTCGTAGCTGTGCGCGACCGGGGCGTTGATCGACCCACCCGGTGCCGGGTCGACGAAGAGCGGGATCGGCACGAGCGCACTTTCGGTGAAGAACTGGCCGTCCTTCTGGCGAAAGATCTGACGGTTGAAAGGCACCGAGGTCTCGGTCAAGACGACACCGTCGCGCAGCAAGCGGAAGGTCAAATCCTCGTTCCAGAGGCCCTCGTCTTGCAGTACGTCGATCGTCGCCGTGGCGTTGATCAGCAGGTTCGCCTCGAAGCGGACGATGCCGCCTCGCGTACTGATCGTGAGCGGGCTCATCAACAGAGACCGCTGGGTAGTCGAGGCAATGCCACCAGTCGAGAAAATGTTCTTGATCAACGTGCTCGCCGACTGCTTCATCTCCAGCCTCTGGTCCACGTAGTGCTTGGTAGCCGCGTGGAGGTCTTCCGACGGGTCGGCATAGAGCTTGAGCGGCCCCGTCATCGCCTGCGAACCGTCCCGGTAGAGCTTCTTTGCGTGCAGCTCGGCGAGAGCGTTCTGCACGTCAGCGGCTGTGATTTCGGAGTTCGTCACCACGGTGACGTTCGCGGCCTTGATCTTCGGACCTTGACCGGAGGTGCCACTATGGTCGTGGCCGGTGGTGTCGAGCTGGTCGAGAGCAGTCCACAGCGTTGCGAGCGAGGCCGGTACAGTCGACAGCCAGTTCGCCCCACCGATGATCTCGCGGATCCGATAGGCCAGCATGCTGATGCGGTGCTGGATGCGACGAGCGTCGGCTGCCGGGATGATCGCGGTATCGCTAATCGTCATGGCGATCGCGTCCTGCGTCTCGTGCACGCGGCGCTTGTCGGTGATCTTGTTCGTCGGGATCACACCGGAGACACCGTTGGTGTCGACCGTGACCAGCAGAATCGATCGCGCGGGGGCAGGTGAGCCGCTGGTCTGCGCGCTGAACTTGACCTTCCACGCCATCAGCGCGTTGTCGAAGGTGGTGTAGTCATCGTCGAGCTGGACGTAGACGTCGTAGATCGTGTTGGTCGACAGCACCGGGGTCAGGGTGACCGTGCCGGTGGTCGCCCCGCGCTGGCCAAGGAAGAAGCCGGTGCCGGGTGAGATCTGCAACTCCAGAGAGTTCGACGTCGGCGAGACAACCCACGAGCTGGCCCCGACTACCACCGTGCCGAGGGTCGTGCGGAAGATGTCGTCCAGCTCGTCGCCGACGTTCTCCTGCAGGTCGTCGTTCATGTTCTGGCCGCCACCGATCGGCGGGTCGCTGTAGAGGCGGCCGGACACGAACTGGTGCCACTTGCCAGAGTTATCGCGCTGCGTCCCCATCGTCCTCTCTCACCGTTGCCTCTCGGGCCTTCTCGGCCTCGTGCTCGGCCATCAGCCTGTCGCACTCTTCAGGCGACAGGACCGTGGCTTTCGCCCTCTCCACCAGACGAAGCGCCAGACGCTCCCTGTGAGTCGCCATTATGCCACCGCTTTTTGCGCTGTGTGAGACCGCCACTCGACGAGCAGTTTGCTGCTCTTTCTGGAGTTGCACGGTCTACAAGCAGGCAGGATGTTGCCGATCGTGTTCCTGCCGCCCCGGACCAACGGGATCACGTGGTCGATCGTGTCTGCGGGTCTGCTGATGCAGTACGCGCAGAGACCCTCGTGCCTCCTGATGAGCCGGAGCAGATCCCTCTCGGTGTATGACCCACCAGTCAGCATGGCGGCCCGGCGCTGGTGCTGGCGACGCTTGTCGTACGTCGGGTTGCGCTTGTGAAAGGCTACGACACCGCGACGCAGCATCTCCTTGGCCTTCTCCGAGTTCTTCGCTTCCCAGCGACGCACATACTCGGACTGCTTCTTCGGATTACGCTTCTTGAACTCTGCCTTTGCCACAGCATGCCACGCACGGCTCTTTTCCGGATTTCTCAGCTCGTGCTCTCGTACGCGGTTCTTCACCCGTTCGGGGTCAGCCCGGTAGTACTCCTTCTTCTGAGCCGCCGAGCACTGCTTACACCATGGGTATAGGCCGAGGCGTTCGCCCCCCTTTGTTCTCCACTTTCGTGGGTAGAACTCTGAGTGCGGCTTGGTTTCACCACAGCGCTTGCAGAGTTTGGGTCCCATGAATTCTTTTCTTTACCCAAACGTCAAGATATTTTCCACCATGATCCGGTCGGTGCCGGACATGCTCACGCCGCCCGGGGCACCGATCAGGGCGCGGTTGAAAAGCCTCCCGGAGCCGTTGTTGCCCGGGGCGGTCGACGTGTTGGTCGTGGGCGCGGCCGTACCGGAGGTGGGCGGGTGGGTCGAGACCGTGAACGTCACGTTGCCTGACGACGGGAGCGGGCTCACGTCGGTCCCGAAGCGCCAGAAGGTGCCCGGGGCGTCAGTCACGTTCTCGATGTAGAGGCGGGCCTTGGTGGCTTGCGTCGGGGCAGGTCCGAGGTTGATCGTGAAGCTACCCTGAACCGACTGCGTGTGCGCGACAGCCGTCGCAACCGCCGCAGTCTCCCCGACGTCGTTCACCCACGTGTACTTGATGTTGAAGTTTTTCGCTAGGACGGTGCCGGTGCCGTTCTGTGACGAGATGGTGGCCGCCGCCGTCGGGGTCGCGATCGCGAGGACATCTCCGAAGAGGCCGAACTCGGTGATCACCTGCGTGCCGACGAGCGGTGACGTCGGCCGACCGGACGACGCGACGAACGGCGTCAACGTCTGCCGGAAGACGATCTGCGTCGGGCTCGTCAGCAGCGTGTTGGCCTGCAGCGGGGTGTCCGTCCCCGGCGCAGGGAGAGCCATGCGATAGACCTCGCTCGCGAGGGCCGCGTCATCGAGGCTCGGGGCCGTGGAGCCCGTGCCGATCGCGATCACACCGATCGGGGCCGACAGCAGCCACCCACGCGCGAGGTCGGCGAGGAACGGCCGCGACAGGTTCACGATCAGGTTCTTCTTCCGCTCGTGGCGCACGCACGCGCCGTCGCGAATGAGCCAGAAGGCGACCTCGCCTGTGATCCCGAGCCCGAGATTGTCCTCCATCCGCACCACGTCATCCATCCGCCCCATCTCCTGCTCCTCACTCGCTGCTTTCTTCCGGCGTTGCCGATACCGAGTCCGAGACACCAATCGTGTCCTTCACCGGGATACCGATTCGCAGAGCCTCACTGACCCCGATTCGATCGAAGGCTTGTACGACGTTCACGTTGACGAAGTCCACGACGCCGATGCGGTCAGCAGCCCCGGCCGGGTTCTTCACCCAACGGAGGGTCTCGCCAGTCACGACATCGTAGATGTCGGCAGTGTCCAGCTGAGAAGTGCCGTCGAGCGCGCTCTGATTGACGATGAAGCTCCGCACACCGAACGACCCGATCGGCTCGACGTTCGTGATCAGCATGGTCGTCGCTGACTCATCGGTCCAGTTGAAGCCGGACCCCATCGCGTAGTGCATCTGGATCGAGAGCGTCGGCAGCCGACCTGCGTAGAATGCGATCTCGTCAAGATCACCACGGAAGAAGTCGCGGTCTGGTGCGTCGGGGCTCATGCCTCCGATCGTGAAGGACTCCGCTCCGAGGTCGAAGTCGACAACCCCGAGGATCGAGACGACCTTTGCCGAGTCGAGTTGGCCATCGACGTAGAACTCCAGCTTGTGGTGGTCGACGTTGATGACCGCGACGACGTGGTGCCACTCGCCGTCGTTGACGCGCGTGTTCGAGAGCAACGTGTACGTCGGCCCACCGGACCCGTCCTGCAGCTCCCACGAGAGGACGCCGCCAGCGATGGCGTCGATCCTGACGTTGATCCGGTAGATGTTCGGGTACGTTCCCCAGTAGGCTCCGATGATCGTGCCGCCAAGGCCGAGCGAGGACTTGACCCAGAACTCAGCCGACCACGAGTGCTTCCTCGGTGCCAACGCGTCCTCGACAGGCAGGGTGATGATGTCCCGATTGACGAGGGCGTCAAACCCGAAGCGCGCGCAGAAGGTACTCGCGGATCGGAGGACGCCGGGGTACCCACGGCCAACGTAGTCGTTGTAGGTCGCCTCGACAGGCACCGCTGACGCAGAGCTGGATGTGGGGATGCCGTGCTTGGTTGCGAAATGGCTCATCAGAAGAGCTGCTGCTGACTCCTCTTGAGCGACGTCGCTCAGAACCATGTCCGCCAGATCGATCGCCCCTGAGTCCGTGTAGAATTGATCGAACACGGAGTACAGCTCGAAGTACTCTTCGGCCGCAAGTGCCGTCGTGACAACCCCGAGTGAGCGGCCGTCCAAGAAGGCCTCTGCCACCGTGTTGTTGCGCACGATCACCAGCACGTACCACTTCCCCAGTGAAAGAGAGACCGGCCAGCTCCACGTGTGGTTGCCGATCGTCTCCAACGTGAGCGTGCGCAGAGATGTGTCGTAGCGACAGAAATTCGTGAAGTGGTGGATCGTGTCGTTGGACCCGTTGAAGAACTGGTGAATGCGGAACACGAACGCGAACGTGGCTCCGATGCCAAACAGCTTGCCGTTCGAGGAGTTCACGTCGAGCCCGAGGTGAGCCCCGTCAGTCAAGTTGCCGAGGCTGCGCACGGCTGGGTACCCGGTCGGCGTTGCTGTCTGCAAAAACACGGCTGAGCTGTTCAACAGGATGCCCATCTCGCGCGCGAAGGCATCCATGTACCAGCGGTGAACGTCGGCGGTGTACGAGTCGTTGATGTAGACGTGGCTGATCTCCCCAACAAGTGCTTCTGCTGGGGTGCCGCCGTTACCGCCAAGATACCTGACGTAGAAGTGTGTGCCGCTGGAGAACACAATATGGGGGGAGCCAACCATCACGTTGTTGACCCAGAAGGTCAACGCGCCGCCGTTGCGCGAGATTGCCACCACGTACCAGCGCCCTACCTCGAAACCCCCGGGTACCACGTCGCCTGAAAAGACGTTTTCACCGCTCAGTTTGTACAAGAGAGACTTGGTAACTGGGTTGTATGAGAGGACGTAATCCCCGGTCGAGTCAGACAGCAGAGTCTGCACGGTCAAGCCGATGAAATTAAACTTGACCGCGAACACGATCTGGTGCGCGTTGGTGATGTTGTAGTCGGACGACAGGTCGAGCACCTTGGTGCCATCGAACTTGATTGACGGGTGCCCGTTCTGAGCCGACCCAACGAACGTGGGCTTCTTGCCATCAGTAGCCTGCGTCCAGTTTCGTGCGCCCAAGAAAGGGGAGAGGTCAATCCACGTACTGACAGCCTCACCATCAGGGAGTGCGAGACTGTTCGCATTGTTCACGGTGAAGATCGGTCCACCTGCGTCGTACGTGAGAACAGCTCTGGGGCCAGTCAAGAGCGTGCGACCGTTTAGTGCCGACGTTGAGATCGACCCGCTGCTATCGACCCACCGGTTGATCGGTGCCCCGTCTTCAAGGCTGGCAAAGTCCTCGGCCCGGTACCAACCCCAGAGGCCGTACCCGATGTGAGCCTTGCGCATGAGGAACAGCTCGATTGCGAGGCGCTCCTGCGGGCTGTACACCGTGGAGTAGGCGAGCAGATCGTAGAAAGTGCCGTCGAAGCGAAGCGTGAGCGGCGCGCTGCTGCCGAGGCCACAGATGTTCCGGCAGGTAAACCCTGCACTCGCGTCGCCACCGCCGAGCGTGGCGACGCCGATCAGAGTGCCGTTCACGAAGAACGACACGTCAGATCCGGAGCGCTGTACAGAGATGACCATGGGCGTACCGATGTCACCGAAGTTGAACGTGTCCGAGAACACGTCGGTGCCACCATTCGGCCGGTACCCGAACTTCTTGGTCGTGTCGTTGTACCAGAAGCGGCAGTCGTTGACGTCGTCTCCAAGGAAGACGCAGTCACCGTCGGTCTGCATGAGCGCTGAGACAACGATCAGGTGTGCCGTGCCGAGGCTCAGATTCGACGGCAAACGCAGGGCCGAGTTCTCGAAGGACCCGCTGAAGAGCAGCGCTGGTGGGGTGCCAGTGTACCAGCGCGGCTGGGTGCCAGAGAGGATCGGTGAGATCGAGAAGCCGTTCGGAGAGGACTCGGCGAACGACACCGTTACTCTGGCAGCATTCGCTACACCAGTGATCGTGCTTGGGTCAACCCAAAGTTGAAGGTTAGCGGTTGGCAACGCGTCAGGGGCAATGTCAACCGGCAGCTCATCCGGTCCGAGGCCGGGCGCCACGTTGAACTTGAGGTTCGTGAGCAGACCGGTGGTGTAGTCGACCGTGCCTGACCCGTCGCCAGTCAGGTTCCCGGCTCCGTCATCATGCAGAACTTGAGTCTCGACGGCGATCGTCAGCTGGCCCGGCACGACAGGCGGGTGAAGCAACTGCGCCGTAGGCCAGAGCGTCGACACACCGTCGCCGTACTCGATCACATCCTTCTCGAACGCGTACCCCCCGTGACGCTCGTTCCCGGAGGAGTCACGCGCGAAAAGCCCACCACCACCGCCGTACCCTGACGAGCCGTAGGCGGCCCCGCCGTATGTGCTGCCACTCGAACCAGAGGCGATCTCGAAGGCTGCGCTGTCGTCGAGCCTCCAGTACCCCTCCGGGCCATCGTTGAGCACTTCCTCCGGGTAGTTCTCGGCACTCGCCGTGCGGTAGTCATCGCCCACCACGTGGATCACCGACGTGTTCTGGGCGATGTCCTCGTCCGGGTCGACGGGCTCGTCCGGCTGTGATGCGATCAGCTGGCGGCCGTACCAGACCGTCCCGGCCGGGTGAACGTCGGCAAGGCGGCCGTAGATCTTCGAGAAGTCGATGTCCGAGATCACCTCGTAGGTGCCCCAGCGCCAGAACTTCTCGTCCTCGACACGCGCCCCGCTGTCCCAGCGGCTCACGTCCGCGAACGCGATGCTGTCGAACGGCGTGTGCACATCTGCCGTGCGAGCCCCGGCGTTGAGCACGATGCGGATCGACGACGCCGGGGTGCCACGGATCTGGTAGACCGCGACGAGCTTCCCGATCTCCTCGCGCTGCCCCTCAACCGAGAGGCTCGGATCCCAAGTGTACCCGACCAATGCCCCGAGGTGCTGCAAGAAGTCGGGCGGGCACTCGTCGAGCGTGGTCAGGGTACGGAGCCCGCGCGCCTTCTCCAGCATGTAGTCGAGCGTCGCAACCGATGAGCGCAGGATGTCGTTGACCGTCCCGAACACCGGGTTGTCTCTGTAGAAGTCGGGCGTGTAGACGCTGATGACCCGACGCTCGATGTCACCTTCGACGATGACGCAGTCTGCTGGGAAGGTCGTCACTGGCTCCCCGTCTTACTTGACGCCCTTCAACTGGGCGATACGAGCATCGACGTGCTGGATGCCCTTCAGCACCTTGCGCGCCTCGGAGAACGCCTTCTGTGCACCCTCTTCCTCACCACAGGCGCGGTTCGCGAGCGCACCCTCCTTGAGGAAGTGGAACTGTCCGACGAAGCCAACGCGCACGCGACCCAGAACGGCGAGAAGCTCCTCGTTCGACACCGACAGATCGACGCCACCTCGCTCAGCCGCGTCCAGCTCCTTCTCCAGATCGGACGCTTCCTGCACCTTCACAGCTTCCATCCCTTCATCCTCCATCACTTCGGTGTGCCACCGGAGACGCCAGCCTGCCGGGCCGTCAGCAGAATCCAAACCGAAGACCCTGCGTCGTAGATGAACTCGGCGCTGCCTCCGGCCCCAGTGCCTGTACCAGTCAGGGTCAAGGACCCGCCACCGAACAGGTGGAGCCGGTTTGCCGCCAGAGATCCCGCGTCCACGTGGTTGAACGTGAGGTTCTGCGCGACCCCGTTCTGCACGACGAGGCGCTGACCGTCGACACCTCCAGAGAAGCCGGTGATCGTGTACGCCGCCGTAGGACCGCTGATCTTCAGGTAGGATCGACCCTGCGCGGTCACGTTGTTGTTCGTGCCGTTCACGAGCGAGGTGTCACCACGTGTCGTGGCAAAGCCACGCTCCGCTCGCAGCGTGTCGACGCCGATCGTCATCACACGTGTCGAGCCGACCTCGAATGCGTGGAAGTTGGTACCAGTCGCACCGACGGCGTAGCGCAGCGTGTTCACGTCGGGGACGAAGATGCCGAAGGAGTCCGTCACGAGCGTGGACCCGGAGCGGTAGAAGATGACCTTCGCGGTCTGCGTGTTCGCAAACAGCATCAACGGCCCGGCGGTGCCGCCGAGGGTGCCGTTCGGGAAGGCCCCAACGTCCGTCGCGTCCCCGAGCACCAAGTGGCCGACGCGGGTGATGCGTGCGCGTTCACTGCGCCCCGTTGTCCAGTCGCGGGCCGTGGTGAAGAAGCGCAGCTCAGCGGGCCACGACGTGTCAGACCAGTTGCCATCAGCAAAGGCCTCGACGCTGGCCGAGGCCCGGAACGCTGGGGCGCCACCCGTGGCAGAGCTGCCACCGAAGATCGCCGCACCGAGCTGATCCCCATCGAGTGGTGGGTTCGGGGTTCCACCAGCGAACGTGGTGCTCGTGCCACGGCCGCCGCAGAGAAAGATGTTCGCGCCGTACGCGTCGTTGTAGAAGTAGGCCGCGAAGTACCCTCGCCCGCGCTCGTCCGTGGCGCTGCCGCTGAACGGCAGGCCGCTGGTGTTCACCATCACCGACCCCGGCAGGTACGAGTAGCCGGTGATCCCTTGGTAGTACCAGACGCGCTCCAGAGAGAACGCTCCGGTCTGAGCCGAGCCCGGGGCGAAGATGAAGTTGCTCGGCCAGATTCCGACCTTCTCGGTGATGAAACGCAGTGCCATGCTGCCGGTGGCCGTGTCGTGCACCGACATCGACACCCAGCTACCCGGGCCGGAGATGGTGAGGGCACCCTTGTCGCCAGCGAGGTTGGCCGTCCAGTTCGCCTCGGTGTTGGGGTTCTGTACGTGCAGAGGTGTATACGGCGACTGCGTCCCGATACCGACCCGGCCACTGTCAAGCATGGTCACACGCGGCGTGAACACCGCCGACACCATCGTACCGAAGTGCAGAGCAAAGCCGGTGTTGTTACCCCAGTTGAAGCTGGCAGCGTTCGACCCACCGCCGCCTGCACCGATCGTCAGGTGGTTCGGCTGCATTGCGGCCATGGAGTAGCCACCGGTCACCTTGAGGCCACCTGACCCGCTGAACGTCCAGTTACCAGTGATGATCTCGTTCTGAGCGATACGAGCGAGGATCGGGCTGCCGGGGCGGGCGATGTCAGCTTCGGCGAGGCCGCCGGAGATGTCGGCGCTGGTATGCAGATGCCCCGGGCTCACGGAGGACGGGCTGCGAACGAACCAGTCGAGGCTGTTCGAGGCGCCGATCGAGACACCAACGACGCCGATGCCGATCTTCGTCTGCATGGCCTCGACCGCGTCTTGCAGGTCATTGACGTGTGCCGCGACGATCGTCTCACCGAACAGCTTGGTGGTGAACTGGTCGAGGCTCCCCGGGTAGTTGGTGGACATCGCTTACCTCACACGAGCCCGGACACGGTCAAGTCGACCGTGCGGAGCCATGCAAACTCGTTCGAGCCGACCGGGATGTCGGCGTTAGGGCTGACGAAGGTCACCGACGCCACCCCGGGTACACCCTGCACGGCCGCCACGAGCCGCGAGTACGACACGTTCTTGCCGAGCTTCACCTCGGAACTTTCCTCGGACGTCATCTCGAAGAAGTTCGAGAGGACCTGTGCCACGTCTCCGACGACGTCGTCCTTGTTGAACTGCCGGTAGACGGTGAGCGTGGCCTTCACGTCGACATTGACCTGCACCGGGCTGACGACGTCGTAGACAGTCGCGTTGACACGCTGGTTGCGCATCGCGTCCGTCACCGTCTTGTTGAGCCCGTCCGAGACGATGCCGCCGTTGCCGATCACGTAGATGCGCACTTGGAAGAACGTGAGTGACGGGTCGATGTTCCGGTCGACGGCCTTGGCCTGCATGACACCAGCCACGTCCTGCGCGAGTACCTCCCAGTCGCGCAGAGTGACCGCACGGCGCTGCGTCTTGAAGATCTCCGGGTAGCGGTAGCGGGCCACCTCGATGGTCTCGAAGTCCCGGCCACCCGTCGACGGCTCCGGGTTGTTCGGCACGAGAGTCGAGTCGGCAATCGACGTGATCGCGTTTGCCTCGACGTGCCCGTTCGGCCCCAGTGTGTCCATGAAAGCGATCTTCACCTCAGCGCCGCGCGGTGGGATAAAGCCTTCGCCACCGTTGCCGAACTGCACCAGCACCCGCTGATCCGCGAGGTTGCGTGTGACGAAGCGGGTGTCGGTTGCCTTGTGGCGAACCATGGTGTTGTTCTCGGCGAGGTCCCACTGCGCGCCGTTCACGAACACGCGGATGAACCCCTGTGCGATGCGCCGTGACTGCAAGACGAAGCGCTGGAACGGTGCCCCGTTCGACGTGAAGCGCGTCGTCTTCCACTCTCCCTGAAGGCACAGCACCGTGGCCGACGAGACGCCGACTGGGATCGTCAACGAAGTCGCCGTGGTGAACGGGATGACCCCGACCGACACGTCCGCCGTGAGCTTCGAGTCCTTCGGAACGACGTACTCGGACTCGACGCTTTGCCCGGCCCGGCTCACGGTGACGAGCACCTGCTCCGGGATCGGGTTCGAGGGCTGGTAACCGATCAGCTTGAGCAGAGAGATGAGAGCCTCTCGCGTCTCCAGCGTGTCGATGTATAGCTCTGCTGCTTGACGGTCGATCGTGAAGCCGAGCATGTCGGCGATACCGGCCGGGTAGTCGAGCAGAACTCGACCCTCGTTCGACTCCAAGAAGTCGTTGATCCCCGGCAGGTCACGGCGCAGGTTCGAGCGCAGGTCTTCCAGAATCGACTGGAACTCCCGGTTCGTGTAATCGAGCTTGACGGCCATCAGGCGGCCTCCTGATTGAGGAGCGTGAAGTTGTCGCGCGACACGTCGAGCTGCAGCGAGAGCATGTCCTTGATCCGTCGCACGAGCAGGTCGAGGTAAATCGTGATCGTATGCTCGTCAGAAACGACGTCCAAGCGGCGCACGATGACGCGCGGCTCCCAGATGCGCAGCGCCGACGTGATGTACTGCTTCGCGAGGCTGCGCGTGACCACGTCGTTCGGCTCGAAGATGATCCGCCACAAGTCCGACCCGAAGTCGGGCACGAAGAAGCGCTGCCCCTTCTTCGTCATGAGGATCGTGATCACCGAATCGCGGATGAGGTCCAGCTCCTCCTTGATGTGTGGGAAACGGCGCGTCGTCGTGGGGAGCGCGATGCCACGGTACCGGATGTCCTCACTGGTGTTGAGGGCCGGGGACGTCGTCGACACGGCCCTGTTGAGTCGCTCCAGAATCGTGTCGGCCTGCCGTAGGACGACCTTGTCGGGCAGGCCCTTGGCCCAGTCAGTGATCTGGAACGCGTCGGACAGGCCGTATCCAGACACACCCGCGCGGTCCGTGAGCGACACCGCGTCGTGCAGCGTACCGGGACCGAGGCCCGGGCCGTCCTTGCTACCGACGTTGTCAAACAGCAGCACCCCGATCTGCACAGGAGGGCCGAGCTTCGTGGTGACGTAGACGACCCCGTCGTCGGCAACGCCGACCCTGTCTGCGAGGCGCACGTGATCGTCCGCAATGAGGATCGGGACGTCGGAGACCGACGCCACGTCGTGGACGGTGCCCGGGGCCTTCTTCGGCCCGGCACCGATCCTGTACGTGAGCGACAGGACGTCGCGCACGGTCGGGGCGTCTGCAACCGGCCACGCGTCGGTCGCATAGAGCCCGCCCCCGATCGAGTGCAGCTGACGCAGCTGGTCGGTTACACCGACGCTGTCCTGCACGGATACTTTGATCAGGGTCGGCATCAGTCGTCGTCCTCAGCAAGATCCTCGTCGATTTTGCGGTACTGAGTAAGGGCGCCGCCGATGAAGACGTTCTCGGACACAGGGGCCTTGAGGGTGGCCGAGCACGTGCAGACCGCCCCGAACATGGAGACGTTCGCCTTGGTCGCGAG
>JACCDG010328977.1_pt1 | contig 18339 bp, 17 predicted proteins | sample 7442471 | NCBI WGS metagenome assembly JACCDG01 (sample SAMN15323444, study PRJNA562643) | freshwater metagenome | isolation source: river surface water | place: USA:Blue River Watershed | collected 2017-08-17 | reverse complement strand
TTACTTTTGTGCATGTGGAAGTTGTTGGTCGAAAAACAAAGTTCCATGAAAAAAGGGAGTTACTAGTTTGTTAGTAACTCCCTTTTATCTTACTTTTTTCTTAATTTATCCCGGACGCTAATGATTTACAAACAAAAACTACGGTGAAAATTCTTTGGTAAACCTATTCCAAAATAAAGACATAACGGATGAAGAAAAAAACAAGCAGTTAGGCGAATGGACGAAGGCATATGACGATAGTTTAATACCTAAAGAGGAGAAAAAATAATGAGAAACTTGGGTAGTATATTGTCTTTATTGATGCTGTTTTCTTCCTGCGGTCTTTATAGATATTCGTTTGAACCAGAAACTGCTTTAATTGTATCTAAAAAAGGTAATTCAATTACTCAAGTCTACATTAAGTCAGATAGTGGAAAAACGGTTGCGTGGTTTGAGCTAATTCCTGGAAAGAAGATCGATCATTTTTCATTATATAGCTTTAGCCCCGATCAGTTTAAATGCAATGATGGGTGCGATTTTAGTTTTGTCCCAGGTCGCACTTATCAGATAATCATCTTACCTATGGGAGACAGAATGCTGTTACCAATTAAGATCAAAGTACAACCAAATGGAAAAATAGTCGAACTAAAGTACTAAATGACAAGGATTTCTATTGGAATGGAAAGTGGATTGGCACAGACGGCAAAGATAACGGTTTGTTAGCTGTTGTAAATTCACGGAGTGTAAAAAGAGAAATTGGTAAAGCAACATCCCCCGATCACCCGGAAGATCCAGGATTAGTTTGCGCGTGATGTTGTGAGGGGCTATAAGCGGGAGTACATCCGTGCGCAGGGCTATTAAAAAGAGAAACGCCACCTCATTAAGCTGTCATATAAAACAAAAAAACCGGAGTTAGTTCCGGTTTTTTTATTGTCATAATTTATTTTTTCGGCAGTTGCATTTGTAAATCGGCCACTAATGTATAAGCCTTTAGAACAGATTTAACGCAGTTAAGTTCGGCTTTGCTGAGTAACTGAACTTTAGTAAACATACTTAACAGTTCCTGATCCTGAATATTGCTTTTAGCTCTTTCGTCGGCATTACCATAAATAAGCATATCCGCAGAAACATTCAAAGCATCAGCTATTTTACGTAAAATATCCACCGAAGGGCTGGCCTGATTACGTTCGTAGCGGCTTAACTTTTTTTAGGACAAAAAAGTTAAGACACACTCGCACTAAATCTTAACTTTAACAGATAATCAGGTCTTCCCCCCTTTTGACTTAAAAATTTTCAACTTTTAACTTATTCCTTCGAGTTTTTCACTCTTGTCTTTTACCTATCCTCCAGCTCATCTGAATCTTAATTTCTGTTTTTACCGGCCCCTGTATTTCGTTTAACTCCCCTTCGTTCTGTATCTGTGTATGGGCGTAAAATGTGCGGCTTAAGCGAATCCATGCATCCAGATGGTGGCTAATGTCATATTTCAAGATCAGGTAGCATTTACTTCCTTTACCGTAAAATGCCGGAATGGAATAAGCGCCCGGCAAATCATTTTCATAAGTATATATTCGGCTGTTGTAGGTATTACTCTCAAAGAGTGCATACCTGAGCGACGCACTTAATCGGGATCCCGTTTTTTTATAAAGCAGTTCTTCAAATAAGAAGATACCCCGATCAATTGCCTGTGACTGCTTGGCATAAATTACATACTCCAGTCGCGCAGCCAATTTCAAAAAAGGCAACAGGTGTAAGGAGGCGTGAAAACGATAATTATCCTGCATCACCAGTACCGGGTAAATAAAACGGTCAGGCTGGGAAGTATTCTCTTCCCGGCTGTTTCTTCTAAATCTGAGATAGAAGTTTGCCTTTTTTCCATAAGTCCTGGTAAGTTGAGACAGAAATTCATATCCCAATGAAGGCGCAGATACCCGGTACTTTAACCAGGGAAAGCGAAAGAAATCGAGGTATGTTATACAACTGATGTTCTTCGCCAGTGTGCTTTCTAATGCCACATAAAGCCCCCGTTCATTCTGAACTGTAGTATTTTCGCTAACCGCAGCAGCCAGCAGGTTTTGGTAATGTCTGTCGAAATTTCTATAATGCATCACAAAATTTATTGAAGGTGAAAGGCTAAAAATAATTCCGCTGCATAAAGCTTTTCCACCATTTCTGCTAAATGCCACTTCACCGTAAAAATTCATGTTCCGATGCACATAACTGAAATCAACACCGGTATTGTGATTTTCACTTCCGGAAAAGGAATAAAACTTATACAAATCCTCCTGTTTGCTCAGTGGTGAACTTAGCTTATAATAAACAGTAGTAGATCCAACATGTAAATGCTTTCCATGCCAGGTAATATTATTCCCGATCACCCTTTCGTGAATCCGATTCCGGTTCTTCCATTCACTTAATGTAGTGTGCAAACCAGTCTCTATCAGAGCGCTTATTGCTTTTACATCCCCGCTAATGCTGTCGTATACACTTACGCGCGCATCTTTCTTTTTGTCGGAGCAAAAAATAGTGAGCTGCCACTTTTTTATCTGCAATGCAGTGGCGGTTCCTCTGAAAAAATTATTCTCATCGACTGAATTGTACCCCCTTATACCTGGTGCAATGCGTTTTACTCCGGTTATTTGAGCTGATTTGCCAAATCCGTAGCCCTTCCAAAGTACCAAACCCTGACCAAAGGTTGCCTGATAATCGCCCAAAACAAATGCTTTTATAAAGGCCATATTTTTAACAGCTATGTGTCCGGAGTAGAAATCAAATCCGGCTCTTTTACCTATTGTGTCTATACGCCTCAGGCTTTCTCCGGCATCTTTCTCGGCCAATATACCCAATGAGATTTTATTACTATAGCTAAAACGATAACGTTGATATAGTTTATCAGGAGTCCCTATGTAATACTTATCGGGTCGTAGGGTAACCGCAGCACTGCTCCTTTTGGCAAATCCGCTTTGGGGTTCCAATATGCGTTGGTAGCGACTAATGATTTCATGCCGGCCTTCCTGCCATATATCGGAAAACCTTAATGCCTTTAGTGCTGCGGTTTCCTCATTTACTTTTACGTACGGAAGCAGTTTGTATAGTTGTGACAGGGTAAATCCGTTTATACCCTGCAACTCATATACGCTTAACAACTTTCCATTCCGTTCGATGTGTTGCAGTAGTTGATCGGCGCATGTTTCCGTCATAAATGGCAACTCCAATAGTTCCTCACGGCTTGCCCTGTTCAGGTTCAGCGGATGTTCCTGATAATACTCCATTCTTTCTGTTATACTGCTGTAATCGGCATCTTCAGGTCTGTCCTGACCGGTCAACAACTCCAACTGTTGTTGCATATCGTCGTTTACCTGCGCATGTAACGACATGTGCGCTGCGCTTAACAACAACAGCACAACTGGCAAGCATGCTACGAAAGAAAAGGGTCTATTTCTCATCCGCATCATCCTTAACCTCAGGTTTCCAGGTTAGTCCAAGTTGTGGCGAGTACCCAAGCAGGCTGTGATATACCGAACAAAGGTCTATGCCCCATTTTTTATACCGCAGACCCAGCCCAAAAGCAGCCTGCAGTGGCGAGCTGTTCAGCCCGCCCCTTATATATACCTCTGAAACCGCCCGGTATTCCAATCCGCCTTTTATACGTATGGGGCTGTAAAGGCCTTTTTCCACTTCCAGCAGGGTATTTAGCTGCTCTGAAACAATATACTGAATACCCATTTCCATACTGGCCGGAACACGTTCGTTGGCATAAGCACCCCTTTGCCAACGACTAAGATTATGAATACGCCCTCCAATATGCAACTGCTGACTTAACGCTGCTCTAAATCCAATATCACCTGTTAGTACGGTATAACGTCCATATACGTCAGCATATTTTATATTCAGGCAGTTGAGTCCCAGACCCAAGGACAGTTTTTCTCCTAAACGTAAGCCATAAGCTGTTTTTACTTGCGTCTGCCTGCATGTGGGATTGCCTCCGATTACATAGCTGATACCGTATCCGCCTTTTCTTGTAGGAATAGCCCAACTTAGCCCTGATACACACAATTGTTTCACCATGAACCTGTTCTCGCTGGCTACAGCCACAGTCTGTTTTTTCAGGCAAGGCAGCACTGAAGGATTATTACCAACACTCCATGCGTCGTATATACATAGCCCGGATCCACCAAGTGCCCTTACCCTCGCACCCGGAAATGACTGCGAAACGCCATGTTGTAACACAACGGTTATGAGCAAAAAGATAATTACTTGTTTACTCTGCATAATTTAAACCCAATAAAATTATAAAATATTCAGACAAAATATAAGAGACAAAATGTGTCACAAACATTGACGGCTAAACTTGTGTTCGGGCATTTTTAAATGGTAGTTGAATAGCGGTATTTTCTGAACCGAATAATGCAGAGGAGCTAATGCCGATTCAAAGTATATAATTGACTGATTTCCTTTTCTGTCAATTGGCTTAAACACCATTTATACATATACCCTTGCCAATGCAAATATTGACGCAGTTGATATTTGAATACTTATTCTGATTGCAATATTAATTAAGTAATTTCGCATTTAGATTTAACCTTTAAAAACTAACACAATGGCCAAAGTAAACGTTTATTTAACATTTGATGGAAACTGCGAGGCAGCTTTCAACTTTTACAAATCAGTATTAGGTGGAGAATTTCCATACATCGGACGATACAAGGACATGCCTCAGGATGGTGGTCAGGCTGTTGCCGCTGCTGATGCTAATAAAATTATGCACGTTTCATTACCAATTAGCTCAGAAACTATACTCATGGGCAGCGATACTGGCGGAGAATGGGCCGGTTCCTACAAACAGGGAAACAATTTTTCGATTTCCGTAAATGCCGATACCAAAGAAGAAGCAGATAAGATTTTTAATGGCCTTTCTGCCGGTGGCCAGGTAAATATGCCTATGAACAATACCTTCTGGGGCGATTATTTTGGTATGCTTACCGATAAATTTGGTGTTAACTGGATGGTGAGTTTTGCCACTGCGCAGCAGCCTAAATAAAAAATGAGCAAATACAATATTGTAAGTGCATATACCCCTAATAGACATCCTGCCTTACAGTCTAAAGGAATTTTATACAGGTATTCCTGCCCAAAAAAAGTCACTTACATGTGGTTTTCTATTCTCAATATTATTTTATCTTTTTAAGTAAAATACTTTAGAAAAATTTGGTGATTGAAAAACTTGTCCTACTTTTGCCCTGTTAAATAAGAAGAAAGTGAAAAATTTCAATAACATAATTTGCTTCGTCATTATTGTTATCGTGGTGATTACCACATAACAAGCGGGCTTTATATATGTTTATAGCAATAAAAACTCTAAGGCGCCGCTTCAAAAAAGCGGCGTTTTCTTTTAACATTAAGAACAAAATGAATTTAAATATGCTAATAATTATTGTCGTGGTCGTGATTATTATTTATCCCAGCGGGTGAGTCAGGATAACGCATACCTTTGCCAAAAGCCTTTCTCACCCCAATCGAGAAAGGCTTTTTTGTTCCAAAAATATTCGATTTCGGCAATTAATATGGATAGTAAACCAATTAGAATAGCGACTAAAATTAACAACACAAAAAACAAATAAAATGATGTATTACACGGAAAACACCACTCTCTACTGCAATGGCAATTTTCTCAAAGCAATTGAGGCTAAAACAGACCTTTACGGACAAACCCTTCACTATGGCTACGGCGTATTTGAAGGTATAAGAGCCTATAATACCGAAAACGGCACCAAAATATTTAAAGCCCGTGAGCATTATGAACGCCTGAAACGTTCCTGCGAACTGGTGAACATACCCTTTCCTTACGATTTAAAAGAGCTGGAAAAGGTAACCTACGAATTACTTCTCCGAAACAAGCTCAGCGATGCTTACATACGTCCGCTCATATACTGTGACCCCAATATGAGCCTTAGCCGGCCTACCAAAGTAAACATTATGATATGTGCCTGGGAATGGGGTGGTTATTTGGGCGACAAAATGCTAAGGGTGTGTATCTCCTCCTTTCAGCGTCCCAATCCCAAATCAGTAAAAGTAGAAGCCAAAGTAAACGGACATTATGTAAATTCTATACTGGCCACAACCGAAGCCAAAGACAAGGGCTATGATGAAGGATTATTGTTAGACATGCATGGCAATGTAGCAGAAGCTCCCGGAGCCAATTTCTTCTGTGAAAAGGATGGTAAGTTGTTTACTCCTCCACTTGGGAATATTTTAGCCGGAATAACAAGAGCCACTGTTTTGGAACTCTGTGACGAACTGAACATTCCTTACGAAGTAAAACACCTTAAGCCCTCTGAACTTAGAGATATGGATACAGCCTTCTTCTGCGGAACCGCCGCTGAAGTAGTAGGAATAGCCTCTATTGACGATCAGAAATTTAAAAAATCATGGTTAGACACCGTATCTTATAAAATACAAACTGCCTATAAAGACCGGGTACATGAAAGGAATTTGACAGCAAGCGCTTCATAGTATTGCTTCAAAATCCTTAAAAATATGATAGAATGACAATGTAGTACAATTTTTCGAGATATAACTGCCACCGAAAAAGAATAGTTGTATGATTTAGTTTACATAATAAAATACGTTTAGAAATCGTAGTGTGTTTTTAAAATAGACTATCGCAGACAGAAGGTATAAACTAATTTTGACCCGTATTAACATCATTCAAACTCAGAAAAAAATATTATATGTCATTAAATCAATACAGTAAAACATTAACGCAAGACCCCACACAACCGGCTTCTCAAGCTATGCTTTATGGAGTGGGGCTCAGTGAAGCCGACATGCAGAAAGCGCAGGTTGGCATCGTTAGCACCGGCTATGAAGGCAATACCTGCAACATGCACCTGAATAAACTTGCAGCTCAGTTAAAACAAAGCATAGTAAACAATAAACTGGTAGGCCTGGTATTTAATACTATTGGCGTTAGCGATGGCATATCCAATGGTACCGGTGGCATGCGGTATTCGCTGGTGTCGCGCGAGATCATAGCCGATTCCATTGAAACCGTGGCAGGAGCTCATTACTACGATGCGCTGGTGGCAGTGGCTGGCTGCGACAAAAACATGCCGGGCACCATTATGGGAATGGCCAGGCTTAACCGCCCATCGCTTATGGTATATGGAGGCACCATTGCTTCAGGAAAATACAAAGGGCAGTCATTAAATATTGTAAGTGCTTTTGAAGCTTTAGGACAAAAATTAGCGGGGCAGCTTTCTGATGAAGATTATAAGGGTATTATAAAGAATGCCTGTCCGGGAGCAGGAGCCTGTGGTGGCATGTACACTGCCAACACCATGGCTTCTGCAATAGAAGCAATGGGAATGAGTTTGCCGCACAGTTCTTCAAATCCGGCGCTAAGCGAGGCTAAAAACAACGAGTGTGAAGTTGTAGCCAGGGCGGTATATACCCTGTTGGAAAAAAACATAACTCCAAAACAAATAATGACCAAGGAGGCCTTTGAAAATGCCCTTACTGTAGTAACAGCCTTAGGTGGATCAACAAATGCCGTATTGCATCTCATAGCCATGGCTTATACTGTGGGTGTTCCTCTCGATTTAAAAGATGTGCAACGCATAAACGATAAAACACCTTTGTTAGCTGATTTAAAGCCAAGCGGCAAATACCTGATGGAAGACGTATTCAGCCTTGGTGGCACTCCGGCTATTATGAAATACCTGCTTAAGAAAGGATTTCTGCATGGCCATTGTCTTACTGTAACAGGAAAGACCCTTGCCGCGAATCTTGCCGATGCCCGTGACCTGGATTTTGAACAGAAGGTAATACTCCCGGTTGAAAAAGCGCTTAAATCCACTGGACACCTGCAGATACTTTATGGCAACCTTGCCGAAAGAGGCTCGGTAGCCAAAATAACCGGTAAAGAAGGTGAAAAATTTGAAGGCCCCGCTGTAGTTTTCGATAGTGAGTTTGAGGTAATAGACGGAATAAGGAATGGCAAGGTTAAACCCGGCAATGTAGTGGTTATTCGCTACGAAGGTCCGAAAGGAGCGCCTGGCATGCCCGAAATGCTAAAACCCACTTCGGCCATTATAGGAGCCGGTTTGGGAAACAGTGTAGCCCTCATTACTGATGGCAGGTTTTCAGGCGGCACCCATGGTTTTGTAGTAGGTCACGTATCACCGGAAGCTTATGAGGGCGGGCTCATTGCACTGCTAAAAAACGGCGACATAATCAGCATAGATGCCACCCGAAATAGCATACATGCCCAACTCAGCGAAACTGAAATAAACGAACGAAGGAAAAACTGGAAACAGCCTAAACTGAAAGCCCAAAGTGGCGTACTTTACAAATATGCCAAAACGGTAAGCGATGCCAGTACAGGATGTGTAACCGATAACTTTTAAACAGCAACATGGAAAGTGCTACTCTAAATAACACAGCTAAAACCCAAACCATCAGCGGTGCAGAAGCCCTGATACGCTGCCTGATCGATGAAGGTGTAAGCACCCTGTTCGGTTATCCCGGAGGTGCTATCATGCCTGTGTATGACGCTCTTTACGATTACCAGGATAAAATCAATCACATACTTGTTCGTCATGAACAGGGTGCTATACATGCCGCCGAAGGTTACGCCCGTGCTTCGGGAAAAACCGGTGTTTGTATGGCCACCTCGGGTCCTGGTGCCACTAACTTAATAACCGGATTAGCAGACGCCACTGCCGACTCTACTCCTCTGGTATGTATAACCGGCCAGGTAGCCTCTCCCCTGCTGGGAACAGATGCCTTTCAGGAAACGGATGTATTAGGCATCTCTACTCCGGTTACCAAATGGAACTGCCTTGTAACCCGTGCCGAAGAAATTCCCGCCGCAATAGCTAAAGCTTTTTACATAGCCAATAGCGGAAGACCGGGGCCGGTATTGGTAGATATAACCAAAGATGCGCAATTCGGCACTTTGAATTATGCGTATAAAAAATGTGACGGCGTAAACCATTATAAACCCCGACCCATTCCTTCAGCCCTAAAGCTTAAAGAAGCCGCACAACTGATTGACTCGGCCAAAGCACCTTACATATTGGCCGGACAAGGCATATTGCTTTCCGGGGCTGAAAAGGAATTGCTGACCTTTGCAGAAAAAACCGGGATACCAGTAGCCTCTACCCTTTTAGGATTATCGGCCTTTCCATGCGACCACCCACTTTATGCTGGTTTTTTGGGCATGCATGGCAATTACGCTCCTAACCTGCTCACCAATCAGTGTGATGTGCTAATAGCGATTGGTATGCGTTTCGATGACCGTGTTACCGGAAGAGTGGATAAATATGCCCGGCAGGCTCGCATTATACACATCGATATAGATGCTGCTGAACTGGGCAAAATAGTTAAAACAGATGTGCCCATACATGCAGATGCTAAAGAAGCCCTGAGTAGCTTAATGGCTATGGTTAAACCCAATCAACATCCGGAATGGATAAACCGTTTTAGGGAATACGACAAGGAAGAGAAAGAAAAAGTGACGAATAAAAACCTTGAGCCCGGCGAAGGACAAATAAAAATGGCCGAAGTAATACATCTGCTTTCCGGGCTTACAAAGGGCGAGGCCATTATTGTGACCGATGTCGGTCAGCACCAAATGGTAGCCAGCCGCTATTACCGCTTTGGCAAAAGCCTTAGTAATGTTACTTCGGGGGGATTAGGCACCATGGGATTTGCGCTGCCAGCAGCTTTCGGAGCCAAACTCGCACAACCAGATCGTGAAGTTATAGCCATTATTGGTGATGGTGGTTTTCAAATGACCTTACAAGAACTGGGAACCATCTTTCAATACAAAATACCTGTAAAAATTGTAATCCTTAACAACAACTTCCTGGGCATGGTGCGGCAGTGGCAGCAGTTGTTTTTTGAGAAACGCTATTCCTTTACCGAAATGACCAATCCTGACTTTGTGGCCATTGCTCATGCATACCAATTGGAAGCTGAGAAAACGGAGGAGCGAAAAGACCTGAAGTCTGCTCTGCAACGCATGTTGAGCTCCGATAAGGCTTATCTGCTCGAAGTGGTAGTAGAAAAAGAAGACAATGTATTTCCAATGGTAGCATCGGGTGCAGCCATAGACGAAATCATACTCGAACCTCAAACTAAAAAACAATCATAACAACACCCACGCCATGACAAACACTTATACCATACACGTTTTGGGAAATAATGAACCCAATTTACTGCCCCGCATAGCCCTGGTTTTTAACCGCCGCCGTGTGTACATAAAAAGCCTGAACGCCAGTGAACTCAATAATCGGAGTCAATACAGCTATACCCTCACAGTTGAAACAACTCCCGAATGGGCCTGCCGTATAGCCCGCCAACTAGAGAAACAAATTGATGTGCATAGTGTGAACTACTTTGTTCATATACCTGTAAATGCTGACAAAGCAGTCAAACCGGAGCTGGCTTACTGCGCTTAAAATCAAACACCAAATAAAAACAATAACAATAATTAAACTTAAACAAAAATGGCAACAATTAACTTTGGAGGAGTAAACGAAACCGTAGTAACCCGCGATGAATTTCCGGTAGAAAAAGCAAAGGAAGTACTGAAAAATGAAACGATAGCCATACTGGGTTATGGCGTACAGGGTCCTGCACAGGCACTTAATCTCAAAGACAATGGATTCAATGTAATCATTGGCCAGCGTAAGAACTCCGACAGCTGGAACAAAGCATTAAAGGATGGATGGGTAGAAAGTAAAAATCTTTTCGATCTCGAAGAAGCAGCAGACAAAGGAACCATTCTTCAATACCTTTTATCGGATGCCGGGCAAATCGCATTCTGGCCTACCCTGCAAAAGTACTTAAAACCAGGCAAAACCCTTTATTTCTCTCATGGCTTTGCGGTAACCTATGCCGAACAAACCGGCATCGTTCCTCCCAAGGATGTTGATGTTATACTGGCTGCTCCAAAAGGATCCGGCACCAGTGTACGCCGTTTGTTTTTGCAAGGACGTGGAATTAATTCGAGTTTTGCCGTATACAACAACGCCTCTGGAAAAGCTGCAGAAAAAGCCATTGCATTGGGTATAGGAATTGGCTCGGGCTATTTGTTTGAAACTACTTTTGAACGCGAGGTATACAGTGATTTAACCGGCGAGCGTGGCACATTAATGGGCGCTATACAAGGTATATTTGAAGCACAATACAATGTATTACGTAAAAAAGGGCATACCCCTTCCGAAGCTTTCAATGAAACAGTAGAAGAACTTACGCAAAGCTTAATGCCTTTGGTATCGGAAAATGGTATGGACTGGATGTATGCCAACTGCTCTACCACTGCTCAACGTGGGGCTCTCGACTGGAAAAATAAATTCCGCGATGCTGTTTCTCCGGTATTCGAAGATCTATACGACAGCGTTGCCTCAGGAAAAGAATGTAAACGTGTTATCAGCACCTGTAGCAGTCCTGATTACAGAGAGAAATTAAATAAAGAATTAAAAGAACTCCGCGAATCGGAAATGTGGCAGGCAGGAATGCAGGTTCGCAAGTTAAGACCCTAAAATATCATGCTTCATCTGGATAAAATAGCCGGAGCAGTGCAACGCCTTAAGGGTGTTGCACTGAACACTCCGCTCGTCAATAACCTCAATCTATCCGAACAATTCGGCGCCAATGTGTTATTAAAACGGGAAGATTTGCAGCCCGTTCGCTCCTATAAAATACGCGGTGCTTATAATAAAATATGCGCACTGCCATCCGGAGTGTTAAAAAAAGGTGTAGTTTGCGCCAGTGCCGGTAACCATGCACAAGGCGTGGCTTTTACCTGCAATAAACTGCAAATACCTGGCAAAATATTTATGCCGGTAACTACACCGAAACAAAAGCTTACCCAGGTAAAGATGTTCGGTAAAAACCATACCGAAGTGATTCTTACCGGAGACACCTTCGATGATTGTTATGCAGAGGCCGTAAAATATGCAACAGAACATAGTATGGCTTTTATACATCCGTTCGACGATGAAGAGGTAATAGCCGGACAAGCTACTGTGGCAGTAGAAATACTGGAATCGTATACGCAGCCTATCGATTATGTTTTTGTTCCCGTAGGCGGGGGTGGGCTGGCTGCAGGTATACTCAGCTACTTCAAGCAAAAAAGCCCTTCTACTAAAATAATTGGCGTAGAACCCGCCGGAGCTCCTTCACTTACTACTTCCCTGAAAAAAGGAGAGAACACCACCCTTAACGACATCGATAAATTTGTTGACGGAGCTGCTGTAAAACGAATTGGAGAACGAAACTTTGAAATCTGTCAGAAACTGATAGACGATGTAGTGACTGTACACGAAGGCAAGGTGTGTTCCACTATATTAAAGTTATACAACGAAGAAGCCATAGTAGTAGAGCCCGCAGGTGCTCTGGCCATCAGTGCCCTGGATCAATTCAGGGAGCAAATAAAAGCTAAAACTGTTGTATGTATTGTTAGCGGCAGCAACAACGACATTACACGTACTGAGGAAATAAGGGAACGCTCGTTATTGTATGAAGGCCTAAAGCATTATTTTATTGTACGCTTTGCCCAGCGTGCGGGTGCGTTGAAAGAATTTGTATCCGACGTATTGGGACCGGATGATGATATTACTTATTTTGAATACTCCAAAAAGAACAGCCGCGAAAAAGGACCTGCAGTAGTAGGTATAGAGTTGAAAAGTCCGAATGATTTTGATCGACTCACCGGGAGGTTATCGGCCAGAGGTATTAATTACGAATACCTGAACAACAAACCCGACCTCATGAATTCATTGCTTTAATCCCTTCTTGTATTTTACAAAAAGATTAATCCAAATTATTCTGGCCTTACGAAAGGTTACAGGAATAAGCGCCAGCGCCGATAAGCTAAACAGTATTAGAAAAGTAATACTGGAAAAGCCAAATATTAAAACAGTAAGTATAAACTCAGCCACACCCAGCCCCACAGTGAGTCCATAACTTACATACATGGCTCCATAATAAAACCCGGTTTCACGTTCAAAATCTTCGCCACAAACCGGACAGGATTTATTGGTTTTGGTAAATTGCCGTAAATCGTAAGCCTTTGGAGCTATAAAAAAATTGCCCTCGTGACAACGAGGGCATTTATTATAAAGAATACTGTATAGTTTGGTGCCTTTCATAAATGAAGGGTATTAACGGTTGGCCTGCAAATTTACGATTATCCTTCGTTCATGGCCATGTTGGCATAATTTTATTCCAACCTGTCTTTTGAGATTGCAACAAAAAAAGCCCCTCTTTCGAGGAGCCTGTTTCACAAACAAACCAAACTTACTTAACCAAAATTATATGTTGATGAGCGCTTCTATGGCCTGACGCATAACCTCATCGGTTTTTGCAAAGCAGATTCTCAACAAGTGTGCTTCATTTCCCTTTTCAAAGAATGCCGAAAAAGGTATGGTCGCAATTTTGTTCTCCATTATGAGTTTTTCCGCCATCTGTACATCACTTACACTACTTATTTCCGAATAGTCGAGTAACATGAAAAAGGAAGCTTCCACCGGAAGTTGTTTAAACCTTGAAGAACGAATGGCTTTCGAGAAAAAATCGCGTTTTGTCCTGTAGATACTATTTACCTCCTTTACATAATCGTCATTGTCACTAATAAAATCGGCTATAGCCTTCTGCATACTCCAGGGAGCCGCCGCAAATACCATAAACTGATGAATTTTCCTGAAATCCTCCATAAGATAATCGGGTGCCAGGCAATAACCGATACGCCATCCGGTTACGTGCAGGGTTTTTCCGAAGGAAGAAATAACAAAAGCTCGTTCTCTGATTTCCGGAAAACTTGCCGCACTGAGATGTTCCCTTCCGTCAAACACCATATGTTCATAAACCTCATCGCTTATAACAATGGTATTGGTATTCTTAATAATACTAATCAACTGGCCGAAGTCGTCTTTTGTAAAAACCTTACCGGTAGGGTTATTTGGCGAATTAATAACAATGGCACGTGTTTTTGGTGTAACTTGCTTCCGCACCTCTTCCCAATCTATATTGAAACCTGGTTCAGTTAGTTTTACCGCTACGACCTTACCGCCATTGAGCTCAACTACAGGGCGATAACAATCAAATGCGGGCTCAAAAATAATTACCTCATCATCCTTTTCCACTATCGAGCTTAACGCCACATATACTGCCTGCAAAGCACCGGTAGTGACCGTAACTTCCGTATCCGGACGGTACATGGCTCTATAAAGTGCCTCTGTCTTACGGCATATTTCTTCGCGTAGCTTTATATCGCCTGGCATGGGTGCGTACTGATTAAAACCTTTACGGGTATAGTCGTTGGCCAATTCCTGTAGTTTATCCGAATAATTAAAATTCGGAAAACCCTGTGCCATATTAATGGCCTGGTGCTGCACCGCCATTTGTGCAATGCGGGCAAAAACGGAGGCTCCGTATTTTTTGAGTTTTTTTCCTCCGCTGATTCTCTTTATTCTTTCTTCAACCACAGCATCTATTTTCCTACAAAAATAAATTCAGAAGAATAAATTCGTATACTCTTGTATAAAAAACAGAATAAAAAGCTAATTTTGAGACCTGATTAGATGATTAGTCTAAAATCTTATCCAAAATTTACATTGAAAAGAAAATTATCCTGCCATGGACGAACTCGACAAAACCGACAAAGAAATCCTCAGGCTACTTCAGGAGGATGCCCGCTTAACGACCAAAGAACTGGCCTATAAATTAAAATTGACTACAACGCCGGTTTATGAACGGGTAAAAAAACTTGAACGCGAAGGTTACATAACAGGTTATATCGCCAGAATTAACCGCGAAAAGGTGGGGAAAAACATGATGATTTTCTGCAATGTGGTACTAAAAGAAAATACTACCCAACGGGTGAAAAAATTCGAATCGGAAATTTCGCGTTTCGATGAGGTACTGGAGTGCTTTAAAATGGCAGGGAATACGGATTACCTCATCAAAATAATTGTGGAAAACATGGCCGAATATCAGGACTTTGTTACCCATAAATTAGGTTCGCTCGATAATATGGCACAAATGACGAGTTCTTTTGTACTTTCTGAAGCCAAAAACACTTCCTGCATACCGATAAAATAATTGTCTTGCTCTGCCACTATTTGTATTTTAGCAGATTGAAGAGTTCTGTTTATGATAAAACTGATAACCATTATTGGCGCTCGTCCGCAAATCATTAAAGCTGCTGCCTTAAGTCGCGCCATTCGCACAAAATTTCCCAACCAATTGAAAGAAATTATTGTGCATACCGGCCAGCACTACGACGAAAATATGAGCCAGGTATTTTTTGATGAACTTGGTATTCCCGCACCTGATTATAATCTTAATGTTGGCAGTGGCAGTCATGGCAAACAAACAGCTACTATGTTAAGTGGCATTGAAGAAATACTACTCAAAGAAAAACCATCGGCCATTGTGTTATACGGCGATACCAATTCAACGCTGGCCGGCGCAGTAGCCGCTTCCAAAATTCATGTTCCGGTAGTACATATAGAAGCCGGGCTGCGTTCATTCAGTAAGGCCATGCCCGAGGAAGTAAACCGCATTATGTGTGACCATGTTTCTACACTGCTTTTCTCGCCCACTGAAACGGGTTATAACAATCTTATTAAGGAGGGTTTTAAGCCGGATGCTCAAAAACCATACAACACTGATAATCCCAAAATATACCACTGCGGCGATGTTATGTACGACAACAGTCTTTATTTTTCTGATATAGCAGAAAAAAAGACAAGTCTGCTTGAAAAACATAAACTAAATGTCAATGGGTTTATCCTGGCAACCATTCACCGCAACAATAACACTGACGAACCGGAAAGGCTGAATGCCTTGTTTAAGTCCTTATACACAATTTCCAACAAACACCAAAAACAAGTAGTGCTTCCGCTTCATCCGCGTACTGCCAAATTACTTGAGACTAATCTTAACCAGCAACTCTTGCAGGATATTACTGCTTCTTCGCTGTTTCATATTCTTCCCCCCGCATCTTTCCTTGAAATGATTGCGCTGGAAAAAAACGCGCAAATTGTAATGACCGACAGCGGAGGTGTACAAAAAGAAGCTTTCTATTTTGAAAAACCCTGCGTTATTCTTCGCCCCGAAACCGAATGGGTGGAACTGGTTAACTGTGGTGCGGCCATAGTAGCCGATGCCGATGAAAAAAGAATAGGCGAAGCTTTTGAAAAACTGACTAACAATAAAGGGCTTCGTTTTCCGAAACTTTATGGTGATGGCATGGCCGCAGAATTTATCTGTAAAGAAATAGTGAATTGTTTTAATTAATGTTACTGGTATATAGTCATAAGGCAAGCCCGCGGCTGAAATACATTTTAAATCTGTTTTGCAAAGACCTATGGGGAATTGACTACCGGATCACACATTCCTTAGAAGAGTACCAGCAAAGTAGCGAACCCCGATTGAGTTATGCAGCAAGCGATCCTGGGGGTGGACTGCACATAAGCGCCCACAAATTACTTTTTGAAAGTGGTATACGTGAGCAAAATATTGCTATAGGAAAATGGCAAGGAAATATCACCTTATTTAAGAACGAACATCACCCTGAAATTCCATTTGATGTATTTGCTGCAACTTTTTTTCTCATAAGCCGTTACGAAGAATACCTGCCTCATATCCGTGATAAATATGATCGTTTTGAGGCTGAAAGCGGCATGGCATGGCAACATGATTTTTTGCAGGATCCCCTGGTAAATTACTGGTCGGAAGCATTAAAACGGCTATTATCCAATCGTTTTCCTCAGCTTACTTTTAAAGAATTCAGCTATGGTTATACGTCTACCATTGATATTGATAATGCTTATGCTTTTCGCCAAAAGGGTATTATGCGCACCATCGGTGGTTATGGCCGGGCTTTGGTGAATTTTTTCTGGGAAGATTTCAGGGAGCGTACCCGGGTGTTACTTGGGAAAATGCAAGACCCTTACGATACTTACGATATGCAACTGAAGATCCAGAAAAAGTATAGATTAAAAGTAATTTATTTTTTTCTGCTGGGTGATTATGGTATCAATGATAAAAATCTTCCATCCAATAATCGCAAATTCCAATCACTTATTAAACACCTCAACGATTATGCCCCTGTTGGCATACATCCTTCTTTTGGCTCCAACGACAATCCTGATCAGGTAAAAAAAGAAATCGGTCGTTTATCGCATATTGTGCATCGTGAAATAAAAAACAGCCGGCAGCATTTTTTAAAATTGCATTTCCCGGAAACCTACAAAACCCTTGTAAATAATGGCATAAGCGACGATTACACTATGGGTTATGCCACCCGGATTGGCTTCCGGGCCAGTATTTGTACTCCCTTTTACTGGTACGATCTGGATACAGAAACAGAAACCAATTTACGCATTCACCCTTTTGCTGTTATGGATGCCACCTTCCGCTTTTACCTGAAGGTAAAACCGGAAGAAGTACCAGCAATGGTAAAACCGTTGGTAGATAAGGTTAAACGGGTAAATGGAGAGTTTATTTCCATCTGGCACAACGAAACCATCAGCAACTGGCGAGAATGGAAAGGCTGGGAAAAAGTATACGAAGATGTTGTAAAATTAGCCCGCGTATCTAATACTTCTTAAACAACATTCTTCTGAAATAAAAAATGGCGGTTGATACAAAACCCATGGAAAAAGGAATGGCTGCATAATTCTTTAATTCCACATGACCGACAAATTCGCAGCACATCCAATAAGCATTAGCGCATATCCAAAAGGAAATAGCCAGGTTAATGAAAAATTCATTCTGCCTGAATGATTTTGCGGTAATTAACAGGGCAATCAACACAGTGGGAATTATCATAATGATCCCCATTAACTTCCACTCCATCATCCAACAGCTATCCTTAATCAGCCACAATGGTATGTGGATGTATTCCCATTTCCGTAATTCATGAAAATTGTCCATACTAGTGTTATGGTAAGATTATTAAGACGTATAGAAATATCAATAAACTCATGGCTAACCTCAATTTCAGCCTTTTGGCTTATGGCTTTTTACTTTTTACTTAACACTAGGTATTGATATGAATGGGATCGCCAAGGAATTTTGGTTGGGTGTTAAACAAATAAATATCCAGTACGCATTTACAACGGGCAAAATATTCCCGCATAAGCGTAAATATGGCATAACGGGCAGGCACGTCTTCCGCATTAAATGCTACACATTTATAACCTTTACGGTTTGTAATAAAAAGCGCCCTCTCGTTATGGAACTGCTGGGAAATAATCGTAAACTGCTGCTGGCCAAAAACCTTATCACAACGCACCGCCGAATCGAGGGTACGGAAGCCCGCATAATCAATGGTAATAC
>JACCDG010997303.1_pt1 | contig 18341 bp, 18 predicted proteins | sample 7442471 | NCBI WGS metagenome assembly JACCDG01 (sample SAMN15323444, study PRJNA562643) | freshwater metagenome | isolation source: river surface water | place: USA:Blue River Watershed | collected 2017-08-17 | reverse complement strand
GAGGAGTGGCGACGTCATTCACTGGAGACAGCTGATCGAGAGATCGCTTGGCTGGAAGACATGATCAAAACCGAGAGGAAATAGAGTGAACATCACAACCGGTAAAGGCGACATCCGTGTTGCAATTGTTGGCGTAGGAAACTGCGCTAACTCATTAGTTCAGGGCGTTGAGTACTACAAAAACGCTGCTGTTGATCAAGAGATCCCAGGTCTTATGCACGCTGTTGTTGGGGGATACCACATCTCTAGCATCAAGTTTGTTGCAGCTTTTGATGTGGATGCAAAGAAGGTTGGACTCGATCTTGCAGATGCAATCTGGGCTAGCGAGAACAACACAATTAAATTTAGTGATGTCCCAAAGACTGGTGTTCCAGTTCTTCGTGGCGTTACAAATGATGGTCTCGGCAAGTACTACCGCGAGACAATCAAGGAGTCAGATGCTCCTGCAGTAGATGTGGTTCAGGTTCTTAAGGATGAGCAGATCGATGTTTTGATTTGCTACCTACCAGTGGGCTCTGAAGTTGCTGCGAAGTACTACGCGCAGTGTGCAATTGATGCAGGATGCGCATTTGTTAATGCACTTCCAGTATTCATCGCTTCTGATCCAGTATGGGAGAAGAAGTTTGCTGATGCCGGTCTGCCTATCGTTGGAGATGACATTAAGAGCCAGGTTGGTGCGACTATCACTCACCGCATCATGGCTAAGTTGTTCCAGGATCGTGGCGTTCACCTAGATCGCACATACCAGCTCAATGTTGGTGGAAATATGGACTTCAAGAACATGCTCGAGCGTGATCGTCTAGAGTCCAAGAAGATTTCAAAGACAAACTCAGTTACCTCTCAACTGCACCACGACCTTGGTGAGAAGAATGTTCACATCGGACCATCGGATTACATTCCTTGGCTAGATGATCGCAAGTGGGCCTACGTTCGCCTCGAAGGCCGCGCATTTGGTGATGTTCCTCTTAACCTCGAATACAAGTTAGAGGTATGGGATTCGCCGAACTCAGCTGGTGTAATTATCGATGCATTACGTTGCGCAAAGATCGGTTTAGATCGCAAGATTGGTGGCGCGTTGCTCTCACCATCTAGCTACTTCATGAAGACACCACCAACTCAGTACACAGATGAGGCAGCTCATACAAAGACTGAGGAGTTCATTTCAGGAAAGCTTGAGCGTTAAAAAGAAAAACCTTGTATGAGAAAGCGCCCCCGGGAATAATCCCAGGGGCGCTTTTTTAACCCCTCACGGAGAGTTGGGGGTTAAATCATCGCCTCTTCAGGAGTACGACGAATGTGTGCGAAGCCGGCAACAGCAAGAACTAAAAACAAAATTCCAGCAAGAAGTGAAGCCAACGCTGCATATCCAGCTACTACTCCAAAAATGCCGAAGGCATATGCCTGGAGAAGCATTCCGCGAAGTGTGTTGCCCATAAATAGGGTTTGTCGTAACTCACCGAGTTTGGCAATTTGTGCAGTATCTGTACTTCCACCTCTCACAAGACCCATGTATGCACCTGATACCTCTGAATATGTTGCAGGTTTGCCCATTACAGCGGTTGCGGAGGCATTCATGTGCTCCAAGATGTAAAGATCTGAGTAATCTCTAGCCATTTCACCAGTGGTTACCTGCATACCCGCCCATTTCATTAATTGATCCTTTGTGTTTACAGGTAATCCTTCCTCACCAGGAAAGGCGATATTTTGATTCATTAATTGGGACTGAACATTGTCATTAGCAAAACTTGCACCGTAATTGAGTAATCCGGCGAAGATAAAAAGTAATACAGCGAAACCCAGTCCAACAAAGGATACCAACTTGTCAAATGTACGTCTCTTCATTTTTTCTCTCCCTTTTCAGTGTGATGTAGAAATCAGCACAAGTAATGTTTACTCTAAAAAGGGCTTTGATAATTCGAAAAGTGTAGGAGTTAGCACTCAGTAAATTGCAGTGAGAGCCTGCACTTAAATTAAACTTATAAAGTGAGCTAATAGATAGAAGTTTTATTCAATGTGACGATTGCACATTGAGGTTCCATCAGGTCCAATCTCGAAGTGTGAACATGGAACATTTAATTTATCAAATGCTGAATCTCCATAATGTGTGCGATATGCAAGAGCTAGCAGGACTCGAAGATTTGTTTCTCCATCAGATTTAATCCCAAAGACCTGTGCGCTTCGGCTTACAGTGTTTTCAATTACCTTCTCACTATGAGAAGTTTGGGTGGCGATCGCTGCATTTGATTTGCCTTCACACACTAGCTCTAGAACTAACTGTTCAAAAGGTGTGAGTTCTCGTGATGAAATCGTTATGTCTCGTGCCATGGTAAAGCCGCCTCTCCGCGTGTTCTTATTCTGCCTCTCTTTTTTTCCTAAGTCACCCCTTAGGATGGGTGCCATGAGTGAAATTGTAAGTAGCCTTGAGAATAGAGTGCTAACCCTCACATTGAACCGCCCTGAAAAGATGAACGCTCTCACGCGATCTATGTACTCAGGGTTGGCTAAGGGACTCAATGATGCAGCAAATGATTTTGCGATCCGTGCCGTCATATTAACTTCGGCGGGTGACCACTTCACCGCAGGCAATGACATCAATGATTTTATGAACAACCCACCTACATCTGATGATTCTGAGGTGGCGCAATTCTTGGCTGCCCTACTGAACTTCCCAAAGCCGTTGATCGCTGCGGTTAAAGGCAACGCAGTTGGGGTCGGAACAACAATGTTGCTCCACTGCGATGTAGTTATTGCGGCTCCTTCTGCTAATTTTTCAATGCCATTTGCATCCCTTGGATTAGTTCCCGAAGCAGGTTCCAGCTACCTGTTTCCACAATTAGTCGGTTATCAGAGAGCGGCAAGAATCTTTATGACCGGCGAAAGTTTTGGTGCTGATGCGGCAATTGAGATGGGATTAGCGACTGCAAAGGATGCAGACCCATTGACACATGCATTAAAAATCGCCGAGCACATCGCCGACCAACCGCCACAGGCGATCATTAATACCAAGGCGTTGCTCAAGGCACGTAACCATGATTCTGTTGCAGCGGTCATGAAGGCGGAGTTTGAGATATTTGCAATGGCACTTCAATCAGATGAAGCTATGGAAGCGTTCATGAAGTTCATGTCTAAGAAGGGTAAGTAAATGTCACTAGCCGGAAAGAGAATCTTCATTACGGGCGGATCTCGCGGAATTGGTTTAGCCATTGCTTTACGCGCAGCTCGAGATGGTGCCTCAATAGCGATTGCAGCAAAGACCTCTGATCCAAATCCAAAGCTGCCGGGCACTATTCACACCGCAGCGGCAGAGATCCAAGCTGCTGGTGGTAAGGCCTTAGCGATCCAGTGCGATCTGCGCGATGAAACTCAGATCGAAGCGGCGGTAGCGCAGGCGGCGGAAACCTTTGGTGGAATCGATATTTTAATCAACAACGCTAGCGCAATTAATTTAACGCGCACAGACCAGACCCCTGCCAAACGTTTTGACTTAATGTTTGATGTCAATGTGCGTGGTACCTTTTTAACCTCACAAGCTGCGCTTCCTCATCTTCGTAAATCAGCGACAGAGGGGCGCAATCCACACATTCTTAATCTTTCACCACCACTTTCCATGAAGCCAATCTGGTTTAAGAACCATGTTGCGTACACCATGGCGAAGTATGGAATGAGCATGTGTGTCCTTGGAATGGCTGAAGAGTTTAAGCGAGATGGAATCGCTGTAAACGCCCTGTGGCCTCGTACGGTAATCGACACAGCGGCGTTGCAAATGATTCCTGGAATTGATGCAACTGCAGGTCGTACCCCCGAAATTCTGGCTGATGCTGCTTACATCATCTTTAATCGTGACGCCAAAGAGTGCACAGGAAACTTCTTTGTCGATGATGTGGTCTTAGCAAGTGAAGGCATCACCGATTTAGAGAAGTATTCAGTAACTCCGGGAACTAAGGATTTCCTTCTAGATTTCTTTCTCGACTAAACTGTGCAAATGCGCAAATTAGTCATACTCTTTTTGGCTTCTAGTCTCTCAGCTTTGGCAATAGCTAGTTCGTGGGCTCATGTCACTGTGGTCTCCTCATTCCCAGAGCAATTTTCCAATGTGAATCCCATTCCGACTCAAGTGTGGGTTGAATTTAGTGGCGAACTACAAACTCTCGATGGCCAGGCTATAAACACCTTGGAGGTGATTGACTCCACCGGCATTGCGGTCAACTATGAAGATCCAATTATTGAAGGAGCAAGAATCACTACCAAGGTTTCAGGACAAAGCGCACCAGGAGTATTTACCGTTAAGTATCGAGTGGTCGGTGATGATGGGCACGTCATCGAAGGGGAGTACACCTTTAACGCATCGCCCGATTACTCAGCCACACAATCACCAATGCCTATAAGTGGGCCGGAAAGTGGCTCGTCAATTCCGGCAGGCGGGGTTTTGCTTGGGGCGTTAGTGCTGGTGTTTATTGGTGGAATTGTTACAAAGGTTGTCAGTCGGAGAGTGCGGTAGATATGCCTAAATTGGATTTGGAGCTCAACGGGGCAAATGTCATCGAAGAATCTGAGCGCTCTGGAAAAGCGCGCTCTTTATTTTGGCCGTGGGCAGGTGCCAATGTTTCATTATTGGCATTGTCGTATGGAGCCTTTTTCCTTGGCTTTGGTGTCTCATTTAGACAAGCAACAATTGCAGCCATCATAGGAACAATTGGCTCCTTCTTACTGGTCGGAATAAGTTCACTAGCTGGCAAGCGTTCCAACGCGCCAACGATGGTTCTTTCTCGCGCATCATTTGGGGTAAAGGGCAGCAGAGTGCCAGGAGCTCTTTCATATTTAATCTTTGTTGGGTGGGAGATTGTCTTGGTTTCCCTCGCAACATTGGCTACTGGAACTATCTTTGCCCGCATTGGTGGGATTGATCGTAACCTGTCATTACTACTGGGATTCACCATGGCTGCGACTCTGACAGTCATCGGGGGAGTTCTCGGCTTTAAAGTCATTATGAGACTTCAGAAATTGCTTACAGTCATTATTGTTGTAATGACCATGTTTTACATCGCATTAACGATTGATAATGTTTCATGGAATGTAGTCACATCAATTCCAGATGGAAGTTTTCAGAGCTTTGTTGGCGCAGTGATCTTTGCAATTACGGGAATCGGACTCGGCTGGGTAAATGCTGCCGCCGACTACTCTAGATATTTGCCCCGTACCGTTTCAAATAAATCGGTAGTTGGGTGGACGGTTTTAGGTGCATCGATCGTTCCAATCATTCTTGTTATCTATGGAGCTGCGCTCTCTGGAAGCAGTAAGACACTGAGTGATGCAATTTCAATGGATCCAATTGGTGCGTTAACTACATTACTTCCAACTTGGTTTTTAATTCCATTTGCCCTGGCTGCAATCCTTGGCCTAGTAGGGGGCGCAATCTTGAATCTCTACTCATCAGGCTTGGCTCTAGTTTCGATGGGAGTTCCGGTAAAGCGCTATCAAGCTGCAATTATTGATGCGATCATTATGTTTGGTGGAGCGATCTATATCGTGTGGGTGGCGGATAACTTCTTCTATCCATTCCAGGGTTTCTTAATTACGTTGGGTGTTCCGGTAGCGGTTTGGTCCTCAATTTTTGTTGCCGATGTTCTCATTCGCAAAAAAGCATATAGTGAGAGAGATTTGTTTGACGCTAAGGGAATCTACGGATCGGTGAATAAAGGATCGATTTCGCTCATGGTGCTTGGATCGGTTATTGGTTGGGGTTTTGTGACCAATACATTTGCGCCATGGCTTGAATGGCAGGGATATTTCTTAGATCTCATCGGGGGTAAAGATGGTCCTTGGGCGTACTCAAACATCGGTGTCATATTTGCTCTACTTTTTGGCTTCTTTGGCCATGTACTGCTTGCTACGCGAAAAGTTCGCGCACAGGAGAGTTTGCTCAGTTAGAGTTACGACATGAGACGTCGGATGGCACCGCTGCGGGATTTCCTAAATCGCGAATCAACAAGCGGGGTTCTCATTTTGCTGGCGTCAGCACTTGGCTTAATTACAGCGAATTCGCCGCTAGCTGACAATTACTTTTCTACCTTAGATTTCCGGATATCGCTGGGAGCCGATTGGTACCTGATTGATCTCTCCATATTAAAAGTAATCAACTACCTACTGATGAGCATCTTCTTCTTTGTCGTCGGTTTAGAGATTAAGCGTGAGTTAACAACGGGCCACCTTGCCTCATTCAAAAAAGCGCTACTGCCATTTGTTGCAGCGCTAGGTGGCATGGCTGTTCCTGCCTTGATTTACCTCGCTATCGCAGGTGGAGTCGCACCTGGTGGCTGGGGAGTGCCCGTTGCCACCGATATCGCCTTGGCCGTTGGCCTACTCACGATGATCGGACCAACGGTTGCAGCTTCATTACGTTCATTCCTGCTGGCACTTGCTGTCATAGATGACATCGGTGCAATCCTTGTAATCGCACTTGTGTATTCAACTGGAATCAATTTTTCTTGGTTGGCAGCAGCATTTCTATCCATCGCCTTTATCGCCGCACTTAAAAAGGGTGGGGTCGAATCCACACTTGTTTACTCACTCTTTGCCTTTACTCTGTGGTTCTCGCTTTACAAAACTGGTGTTCATCCAACGTTAGCTGGAGTGATTTTAGGGTTAATGACCCCCAATATTGTTCGCAAGCGCACCAAGGTTGAAGATGTCGATGATGGTTCAGTTTCAGTCATTGAATGGTTGGAACACAAATTCCATCCGATCAGCACATTTGTGGTCGTGCCAGTTTTTGCATTCGCAAATACCGGGGTAGTCATAACAATGGAATCGATTAAGGGTGCATCGCAGTCGCTCGTTGCATGGGGAATCTTCTTCGGATTGGTTGTTGGAAAGCCTGTCGGTGTTCTCTTGGCTTCAATTTCTGCCAAGAATTTAAAACTTGCTGATTTCCCTGAAGGAGCATCAAACTCTTCAATCCTTGCAACAGGAAGTGCTGCTGGTATCGGGTTCACAGTAGCGATTTTCATAGCGAATTTAGCCTTTGATGATGCGCAGACTCAGGACATCGCTGTTCTGGCAGTAATCGTTGCATCGGTGGTGAGTGCGCTCTTGTCTATTACTCTCTTCAAAGTACTCGGAAGAAAGTAAATGACAAAACCCGCCTTTTGAGGGGCGGGCTTTGTCATTAAGAATTACTTAGATGTCGTAATACAGTTCGAACTCAGCTGGATGCGGACGTAGTCGAACGTAGTCGACCTCTTCCTTACGCTTGAATGCGATCCAGGTATCAATAAGATCCTTTGCAAATACTCCACCTCGAGTGAGGAAGTCGTGATCAGCCTCAAGGTTGTTGAGAACTTGATCCAAAGAACCAGGAACTTGAGGAATTGAAGCGGCCTCTTCGCCTTCTAGCTCGTAGAGATCTTTATCAACTGGGGCAGGTGGTTCGATCTTGTTCATGATTCCATCAAGACCAGCCATAAGCATTGCTGCGAAAGCTAGGTATGGGTTTGATGAAGGATCTGGACAACGGAACTCAATGCGCTTTGCCTTTGGATTGGAACCTGTAATTGGGATACGGATACAAGCCGAGCGGTTACGAGCTGAGTAAACAAGGTTCACGGGGGCCTCGTACCCTGGAACTAAGCGGCGATATGAGTTCACAGTTGGATTAGTGAAAGCAAGTAGTGAAGGTGCATGCTTCAAAAGTCCACCGATGTACCAACGTGCCATGTCTGAGAGATCGCCGTAGGTTCCTGCTTCAAAGAACAGTGGCTTTCCATCTTTCCATAGTGATTGGTGAACGTGCATTCCTGAGCCGTTATCCCCAAAGAGAGGCTTTGGCATAAATGTCGCGGTCTTTCCACCTTGCCAAGCGGTATTGCGGATGACGTACTTAAACTTCATTACATCATCACCGGCTGTAAGAATGTCGGTAAAGCGGTAGTTAATCTCCATTTGTCCTGCTGTACCCACTTCGTGGTGTGAACGCTCTACAAGTAGTCCCACCTTGCCAAGCTGCATCACCATTTCATCGCGAAGATCTGCGAACTGATCTGTTGGTGAAACAGGGAAGTAGCCACCCTTCACACGTGTGCGGTAACCACGGTTAGGTGTGCCATCTGCGTCGTACTCGACGCCGGTATTCCATGCGCCTTCATATGACTCAATCTCGTGAACGGCAGAGTTAATGCCAGTCTTGAAACGAACACTGTCGAAGACATAGAACTCCGCTTCTGGTGCAAAGAATGCAGTATCAGCAATTCCAAGTGAGCGCATGTAATCAACAGCACGTGCCACTACACCACGAGGATCGCGACTGTATGGAGTGTTATCAACTGGATTGTGAACAGAGAAGATAATGATGAGGGTTTTTTCTTTGCGGTAAGGATCAATGTAAGCAGACTCTGGAACTGGTAGCAGTTTCATATCTGATTCATTGATTGTCTGGAAACCTCTAATTGAGGAACCATCAAACATAAGGCCATCAGTGAACACAGCTTCATCAAATGATTCAACAGGAACGTTGAAGTGATGCTGGATTCCAGGCAAATCTGTAAAGCGAACATCAACTAATTTGACATCCTCTTTCTTAATGTAGGCAAAAATTTCTGCGGCGTTCTTAAACATGCATCTCCCAATTTCACATGTGATGCGCAGATTCCTCATCATTGAGTTTCTGGCGCTTTTACGTAGTTGAACCCTAGGTGTAGAGCATGAAATCGGCATAACCCGCTTGTTAAATTCATGTTACGTCTGCTGGATTAGGCCATTAGGCTTGGGGGGTGAGCGTGAATTTCATCCGAGTTACCCTCGGCCGTCGCATGTCGGCGTTAATGGTCGATTGGTTGGCCTGTTACTTCATCGTGGCTGCGACAACAGGAGGGATAGGAAAAATGGCTCCCAACCGGTCATGGTTAGTTCTGGCGCTTTTCTTTGCCGAGGTCGCGATTCTTTCAGCGCTTCAAGGTGCATCATTGGGACATCGAATCTTCGGTATCAAGATTATTAGATTTGCCGATGGTGGAGTGGTGACTCCGCTTCAGGCGCTGATCCGATCCTCGCTGCTTATCACCGTCATATTTGCAATCACCTTTGATGAAAATGGCAGAGGACTACATGAGCGATTGAGTGGAACTGTTTTAACTCGAAGTTAGCGAATCTTTGGTGCGCGGGTTGGCATCGGACCCTTTGGGATTGGCATAGACATTCCACCAACAGCCTTGAGACGTGCGCGAACCTCACGCATTTGATGTGCAGTTAATTTTTTAGGAAGACGGCGCATCTGCTTCTGTAACTTGCGGATTGGTACACGTCCATCTTCATTACCAACAAGAATTTCGGTGATTGGCACACCTGGAGCAAATCGCTCCGCCTTCTTGCGCTCATCGGTGAGCATCTGACGAACTGCATTTGTTCCTTCGCCGGTCAGAACAATACCTGCACGTCCCACACTACGGTGAACCATGTCTTGATTTCTTGCGACCGCCACCGCAGGAGTTGTTGTCCATCCCTTACGAATTGCCATAAGAACGCTTGCACCTGCACCAATTTGTCCTTCAATTGATGCGTAAGCAGCTGTTCCTGCCTGACGTGTGAAAAAGAAAAGGGTGATAAGAAGTGCAACTGGTAGAAAGACAAAGGCAAAGTAAATTGGGCTACCAAGAGCTGAACCAATTGCGATTCCGATTCCCCACGAGACGGCGAAGATGCCGATCAGTGCAGCGGTAATCCAAGGCTTTACCTGCTTAGTGACCTTGTAAGCATCGCGAAAGGTTTGAAAGCGAGGCTTCTTAATCTTTTGTTCTTTAGCTTTTCTCTTAAACATGTCATCAGTTTAGTGGGGCGGGAGCGGTTCCACCAAGACGAGCCGGTGCCCAACGCTGGCCGACATGGCTATCAGGGTATTTTTCCTGAACTTCATGAAGCATGGAGATCATTATTTGGCGGAGTTGTCGCTCAGCGCTCTCGATATCGACATCCTTGCCATAATGTATTGGCGCACCAAATGAAACAGATATGGGTGTTTTACCGCGTTTGAAATTTGGTTTTACGCCCTTTGTCGAGACACGTTGTCCACCCCAGACAATTGTGGGAATAATCGGAACTCCGGAATCGACGGCAAGACGCATCGCTCCAGATTTCAACTGTTTAATCTCAAAGCTAGTTGAGATAGTTGCTTCCGGAAAAATGCCAACAATCTCTCCAGCCTTGAGAGCTTTCAAAGCCGCCACATATGAGGGAGCACCATTGCTGCGATCGACATTGATATGGTGCATGCCGCGCATTAGTGGTCCAGCGATCTTATGGTCGAAAATTTCTTTCTTTGCCATAAAGCGAACATATCTTTTAACTGGAAGTACACCAGTGCCGGCAATTGCAAAATCTAAGTAGCTAACATGGTTGATAGCTAGAATTGCGCCACCTTTTCGGGGAATGTTCTCATCGCCTTGGAAATTAAATTCAAATCCAAGGTACCTCCAGAAGCCTTTAACCAGAGCAATTACTGGGGGATAGACCAGATCAGCCACGAGCAGATTTCTTTTCCATTGCTTGCTTGTACAAGCGGCCTGCGCGATAGGAGGAGCGAACTAGCGGACCGCTCATGACTCCGAGGAAACCAACCTGTTCTGCTTCTTGGGCGAGTTCGACAAACTCCTCAGGTTTAACCCAACGTTCAACTGGGTGGTGCTTATTTGTTGGGCGTAAGTACTGTGTAATTGTGATTAAGTCACACCCTGCGTTGTGCAAATCAACTAATGCTTGCGATATTTCTTCACGGGTTTCACCTAGTCCAAGAATTAGGTTGGACTTAGTAATCAAACCAAAATCTTGAGCCATGCCGATGACTTTAAGGGATTTCTCGTAGGTAAAGGCAGGTCTAATCTGCTTGAAAATACGTGGAACGGTTTCTAGGTTGTGGGCAAAAACTTCTGGGCGAGTTTCAAAGATCGGATTTAGAAGCTCTGGCTTGGCGTTGAAATCTGGAGCAAGCATCTCCACACCTGTACCTGGATTTAACTCATGGACAGCACGAATAGTTTCTGCGTATAACCAGGAACCTTCATCTTCAAGATCATCGCGTGTTACTCCGGTAATGGTTGCGTAACGAAGACCCATCGACTTAACCGATTCAGCAACCTTGCGTGGCTCTTCTCGATCGATAGGAAGTGGCTTGCCGGTATCAATATTGCAAAAGTCGCACCGTCGAGTGCAGCGATCGCCACCAATCAAAAATGTTGCTTCTTTATCTTCCCAACATTCAAAGATGTTTGGACACGCTGCCTCTTGGCAAACGGTATGCAACCCCTCGCTCTTAACTAATGAGCGCAGACGTGTGTATTCCGGACCCATGTTGGCGCGGGTCTTAATCCACTCAGGCTTTCTCTCAATTGGTGTGAGCGCATTGCGGGCTTCAATGCGAAGCAGTTTGCGCCCTTCTGGTGCCATTGTCATGCGCTCACCCTTCTGAGAGATTCAAAGATATGCCGTTCAACTAACGGTGAAACTTCTTCAATTGTGATTGCGCGATTTAATTCAATTTCAAGTGAGGTGACACCGGCATCAGAGATTCCACATGGAATTATGGATTTGAAAGAGGAAAGATCTGGATTTACATTAATTGCAAAGCCATGCATCGATACTCCCTTAGCAACGCGAACACCGATGGCTGCAATCTTGCGATCTCCGCTGGAATCGCGAATCCATACACCTGAGCGCCCGTCAATACGTTCCGTTGCTAAACCTAAATCAGAGCAGACCGCCATCAATCCAGATTCAATCTCTCGAACAAAACCGACAAGTTCAGTGGGATTGATCAGCTTCACAATTGGGTAACCAACCAATTGCCCCGGTCCGTGCCAGGTGATGCGCCCACCGCGATCTACATCAATCACAGGGGTGCCATCGGATGGCTTTTCTGATTCTTCGGTGCGACGTCCTGCTGTAAACACAGATGGATGTTCTAAGAGCAGCAATGTGTTGGGGCGCTTGCCATCGACTACATCCTGATGAATAGCCTTTTGGGATTCCCACGCCTTCTGGTAATCAACTAACCCGTGGCGCGATAACGCTATCGCCGACTCCGAGGTACTTTCCAATAGGGGCACAGCCACAGCCTAAAGGTAGGATCGCCCTCTAACCAATTGAAGGCTAAAGAGCCGAGAGAACCTAAGGGGTTTGTAGATGTCCGCCACGTTAAGCAAGAAGAGCCGCCGTCCACTTGTCTACGCCCTATTGGTGATTTTCCTGTGGTTTGGTGCCAGCGGAGTCTTTGGACCCTTGTTCGGCAAGCTTTCGACAGTTCAGGAAAATGACAACTCAGCCTTCCTGCCAGATAGCGCAGAATCAACCCAGGCCGCCAAAATTATTGAGAAGTTTAATCAAGATCAAAACCAAAGCCTTCCAACACTGGTGCTCTACCTTGGCGAGGTAAATCCAGAAAAGATTGCAGCGCTCAATGAACATCTTGCAAAGATCGGTTCACAGACAATTATTGGAACCGATGTTCCTATCTCAAAGTATCTGACTCAGGGGGAGCAGATTTTTGCCTTCCCATCACAAGATGGAAAAGCCTTACTTGTAAATCTCCCATTTAAGTCAGAGATTGCAACTGATTTACTCCCCAATAACAAACCTGCTTTACCCGAAGTAATTGAAACACTTCGAGAGGACTCTGCAGAGTTTGCTAAAAGTGTGGGACTCACATCTAATGTGACCGGAATCGGTGCCTTGCTGGGTGATTTGTTTGGCGCATTTGAGGGAATCGACTCATCGTTGCTATTGACGACACTGATTGTTGTTGCCCTCATTTTGATAGTCGTTTACCGATCACCGGTTCTCTGGATTCTGCCGCTCTTTTCTGCGGTGATCGCATTGTCAACAGCTGGTGGCCTGGTCTATCTCTTGACTAAAAATGATGTGATCGATCTCAATGGGCAGTCGCAGGGTATTTTGTCGGTGCTAGTTTTAGGTGCGGCTACAGATTATGCGCTTCTACTTATCTCTCGTTACCGCGAAGAGCTCCATCACTTTGAACATCCAGCACAGGCGATGAAGGCAGCGCTCAAGGGTGTCTTTGAACCCATTGTGGCATCTGGTGCAACAGTTATTTCAGCGCTCTTGGTTTTACTACTTAGCGATTTATCTGGAAACCGCGGACTTGGTCCAGTTGGAGCGATCGGCGTTGCTGCTGCCGTTGTAACAATCCTTACCTTGTTGCCAGCGTTATTGGTTGCCTTTGGTCGCTGGATTTTCTGGCCTCGCATTCCGCGCAATGATGATGTCAACACTCAACTTGCGGGAACCTGGGCAAAGATCGGTGCTGCGGTTGAGAAGCGTCCGCGCAAATTATGGATCATCACCGCGGTAGGTCTTGCAATACTTGCAGGATTTTCAACGACCTTGAACGCTAAGGGTTTATCTACCGCAGATGCATTTACCCAACGACCAGATTCAGTGGTCGGCCTTGAGTTACTGGGAGAGCATTTCCCAGGTGGATCTGGACAGCCAACTGAGGTGATAGTTCGAGAAGAGTTGGTTGATCCAGTATCTGCGGCCCTTATGAACGTTTCTGGTGTCTCCTCTGTTGAGCCGATGCGCATTACGCCTACAGCTCCCGGACAGCCACCTGCCGCGATCAAGGTTGTGGATGGAAGAGTTATTCTCAATGCGACTCTTTCGCTGAACCCAGATTCAGTAGAGGCTCGAGATGTAATCCCTGTGATTCGTGATGCTGTCCATGCGATCGATCCTGACATCTTGGTCGGAGGAAGTACCGCGGTCGCATTTGACACCGATGTTTCGGCAAATCGCGATAATCGAACAATCATTCCGATTGTTCTCATTTTGATCACAATCATTCTGGGTCTGCTACTTCGCAGCATTTTGTCAGCAGCTTTACTTCTAGGAACAGTTGTACTCTCATTCTTTGCAACATTAGGTGCCTGTCAATTGGTCTTTGAGCACATCTTTGGATTTAAGGGTGCTGACACCTCCTTCCCATTGTTTGCCTTTATCTTCTTAGTTGCACTGGGAATCGATTACAACATCTTCCTCATGACTCGTGTACGAGAGGAGAGTGCAAAGATCGGAACGCGTGCAGGTGTGATTAAGGGCTTAACCGTTACTGGTGGTGTGATCACCTCAGCCGGTATCGTTTTAGCAGCAACCTTCGCAGTTCTGGGAGTCCTTCCATTGGTCTTCTTAGCTGAACTTGGCTTTGCTGTTGCCTTCGGTGTCTTGCTCGATACCTTGATTGTTCGAACAATCTTGGTTCCGGCGCTGGTTCATGACATCGGTGGAAAAGTTTGGTGGCCATCTAAGTTACAGAACTCTTAAGCATGGTTCTGCGCGTAGGAATAGCTGGTTACGGCCTTGCCGGTCGGTACTTTCATGCGCCGTTGCTTAAGGGATGCGGCTTTGAGCTCACCTCTGTTTTAACCTCTAATCAAGTTCGCAGAGCCCAAGCACTAGAGGATTTTCCAGAGACATCAGTTGTGGGAACAATGGCTGAACTTGTTGCCCACAATCTGGATTTAGTGGTGGTAGCGTCGGCAAACCTTGCTCATGCTGAACAAGCAATGACCGCGCTTAGGGCTGGTGTTCCAGTTGTGGTTGATAAACCTATGGGACGAAATCTGGAAGAAACCCAAAAAATCATTGAGCTCTCACGATCTCTTGGTGTTCCTGCTACAACTTTTTTCAATCGCAGATGGGATAGTGATGCGTTAACAATTAAAAAGGTTATTGCGTCGGGTGTACTTGGAGAAATTCACCGGCTGGATTCGCGCTTTGAAAGATTTAGGCCTGAAGTCAATAGCGATTCATGGAGAGAGAACCTGAGCGCTGCAGATGGTGGCGGGCAACTGCTCGATCTACAACCACACTTAATCTCTACCGCCATCGATTGGTTTGGCAACGCAGAGTTAGTAACCGCATCTGTGAGATCAATTCGTGGCGCAGCAGATGATGATTCAGTGCTTGTATTGCGCCATAACTCCGGCGTCATGTCTTACCTGTCAGCAAGTGCCGTTGTAGGGGCTCCCGGACCTCGCATTCGAATTTTAGGCAGCAAGGGCGCACTTGTGATCAATGATTTAGATCCTCAAGAGGCTCTGCTGCGTGCAGGTAAGTTTCCACAAGGGGGTAGCTGGTCAGAGTCAACACTCTCTACCGCCCACATTTACCGAGGTGCTGAAGTTGAAGAGGTTGAAGCGGTGCCTGGCAACTACGCACTGTTCTATAGCGCTGTTGAGTCGGCAATTAGGAAGGACACACCTTGGCCCGTTTCTCATGACGATGCTTTGTTAGTTGCTTCCTTAATTGATCAAGCAAGGACCGTTGGAACTCGTGGCTAATTCCTCAGATATTTTAATTGTTGGTGCAGGGTTAGCTGGACTCAGTGCCGCAATTGATCTGCAGGAAGCTGGCAGAGATGTAATTGTAATTGAAAGGTCAGATCGTCCCGGTGGGCGGGTTACATCAGATGTGATCGATGGCTTCATCTGTGATCGTGGTTTTCAACTCATAAATTCCAAGTACCCAGCGCTGAAAGAGTTAGATGTCATCAAAGATATTGATTTCATTACCGCTCCTCGCGTAATCGAAGTTGCGTTAGGCAATGATCGTAGAACATTAGGTGATCCTCGCATTGCACCATGGACCGCTCTAGATCGAGCAACTGGAACGATTCCAGAGAAGTTGTTTCTCCTGAGGTTCCTAGCAAGCACACCAAAAGAAAGTCAATCGGTAGAGGATGTACTTAAAGCAGCTGGATCAACGTATCATCGGGTGTTGCGTCCATTTTTACATGGAGTTTTTCTTACCGATCCAAAAAATGTTGATGCTCGTTATGGTCAAACAGTCATCAGAAGCTTTGTTTCTGGCTCCCCAGGCATTCCCCGTAAGGGAGTAGCAGAGCTCTCTAAGGCGATTGCAGCACGCGTTGACTCGATTACATATGGAGTCCAAGTGGATGGCATCGAAAATGGTCTTGCTAAAACTTCGGCTGGAGATTTCAAGGCCTCACACATTGTTGTTGCAACAGATGCAACTACAGCCACTCAGTTACTAGGACTGCCTGAGGTTGCACGAATGGCTGGATGCATCACCTGGTATCACAGCGTTGTAAACAACCCTTCAGGAACCGGACGCTTGGTGGTAGATGGACAATCGAGAGGACCAATTCTCAATTCAATCGTGATCTCAGATATCTCCTCAGCTTATGCACCTGCGGGTCACCACTTGATCTCGACTACTACCGAGCTGGGTTCGACAGAATCCGATGTCCGCAGACATTTATCACTCATGTGGGGAGTGAGCACCCACGATTGGGAGTTCATTGCTAAGTATGAGATTCCAGCAGCGCTCCCAATTCAAAGCGTAGGACGAGCGCTCTCGCAAACAATTAAAGTTTCAGAAAAGGTATATGTTGTTGGAGATCATCGAGCTGTGCCGTCGCAGCAAGGCGCACTTTTTTCAGGCCGAATGGCCGCGCAATTAATCCTCAATGAGGGCAGATAGCGCCTCAGAAATGTGTGGATAGTCCCAAGTAAAACCAGCATCTTGCAAAACATGAGGAATCACTCGCTTTGATCCAAGAATCTCAGATGAAAATCCGCCTAGAGCAATCTTTAATGCGATCGCTGGAGCTGGAAATAGTGCGGGGCGATGCATAGCTCGCGCTAACGCCGCGGTGAACTCTTGATTGGTAACAGGATTTGGTGCGGTGAGATTTACGGGACCGGAGATTGGATTCTCCAAAGCAAAGACAATTGCTCGAATTTGATCATGCAAGGTTATCCAAGACCACCATTGCTTACCATTGCCAAGTTTTCCACCAAGACCTAAACGAAACAGTGGCAACATTCTTCCAAGTGCACCGCCAGTTGGATCCAGAACAAGTCCTGTACGAATCTTCACCGTTCGAACATCGCCTGCAAGATCTGCAGCGGCCTCCCACTCGCGACACACCGCGGCAAGAAAATCATCACCAGCACGATCAGTTTCGACAACAGCGCGATTTCCACTTTCACCATACCAACCAATTGCAGAGGCTGAGATAAATACCTGTGGCTTTAATTCAGCTACAGCATTGGCAATAGCGGTTGTACCCAATAGTCGAGAGTTAAGAATCTCGCTCTTGTACTTCTTGCTCCAACGTTTATCACCAACACCAACACCTGCTAAGTGAATGATTGCATCAACACCACGCAAAGGTTCTAGATCAACAAAGCCTGTTTGTGGATCCCACTTGACTTCATCAGGAGCAACAGGGGTGCGTCGAACTAAGCGCTGAACAGTGTGACCTTCTGCCTTGAGGTGCCCAACCAGCGCTGTTCCGATTAATCCGGAGGCACCTGTGATTGCGATGCGTTGAGGAACTGACATGAACTGTTAGAGACCTAGATCAGATTCAAAGGCGCCACCTTCTAGGCGCTCCTTTAAGGTAACTAAGAATCGTGCAGCATCTGCTCCATCAACCACACGGTGGTCGTAAGAGAGTGCAAGGTAAACCATGGAACGGATAGCAATTGTCTCGCCACCATCTTCACCGCGGACAACCATTGGGCGCTTAACAACCGCACCAAGACCAAGTATTGCTACCTGAGGTTGGTTGATGATTGGGGTATCAAAAAGCGCTCCACGACTTCCAGTGTTGGTAAGTGTGAAGGTTCCTCCACCTAATTCATCTGGAGTGACCTTGTTGTCACGTGTGCGTGCGGCAAGATCTGAGATCTTTCGAGCGATTCCACCCATGTTCAAATCACCAGCGTTAGCGATTACAGGAACGAGTAAACCGCGCTCAGTGTCTACTGCAACACCAAGATGTTCAGCACCATGATAAGTAATTTGATCACCCTCAACTGATGAGTTAAGAACTGGGTGTTGCTTCAGCGCTTCACAAACTGCAACCGCAAAGAATGGCAGGAATGAGAGTTTTACACCTTCACGTGCTTCAAAACTTGCCTTTGCGCGATCACGAAGACGTGCAATCTTTGTGACATCAACTTCAACAACAGTTGTTAGCTGCGCACTTACCTGCAGTGATTCAACCATTCGAGCTGCAATAACCTTGCGAAGTCGAGACATTGTGACTGTTGTTCCTCTTAGAGGTGAAACCGCAACAACTGGAGGCTTAGTTGCAGTTGGTGTTGATGCAGTGGCAACTGATGCTGCAGGTGCTGCCGGACGAGCTAACGCCTCAACATCTTCGCGACGAATTCTTCCGCCAATTCCTGTTCCCTTCACCTGAGCAAGATTGACACCGAGCTCTGATGCAAGTTTGCGAACAAGGGGAGTGACATATGCATCTGCAGGCTGCGAAACCGATGCTGCTGGTGCAACAGGCGCAGGAGTTG
>JACCDG010454166.1_pt1 | contig 18357 bp, 17 predicted proteins | sample 7442471 | NCBI WGS metagenome assembly JACCDG01 (sample SAMN15323444, study PRJNA562643) | freshwater metagenome | isolation source: river surface water | place: USA:Blue River Watershed | collected 2017-08-17 | reverse complement strand
GAATTGGTAGAGCATTGTTCTTAGAGATAAAGTTTTAAAAAGCGAAAGTAGCTCAGTTGGTAGAGCGTAACCTTGCCAAGGTTAAGGTCGCGGGTTCGAGACCCGTCTTTCGCTCCAAGTTCTTTAGTTCAAAGTTTGTGATTTAAAGAAATGCATAGCATCATTTGAACACCAAACTTTGAACTTTTTTTTTGCCTCTGTGGTGTGATGAGATGCAGGAATCTTTGATTCCGTTGCAGCTCACATCCAGCAACGTAGTAAGCGGGAGAATTGAAGTTTTATTAGTATATGCGTTCTTTAAATTTATTGCCTCTGTGGTGGAATTGGTAGACACGCAGGACTTAAAATCCTGTGACCTTAACAGTCGTGCGGGTTCAAGTCCCGCCGGAGGTACAAGCGGGAAAACCCATATTATTTTCGGGTTTTCCCACATTTTTTACCCTAAGCAAGGTACTAATGTTCAAAGAGTTAGCATAAAACATTGGGTTTATTAATTCGGTTCGACCGCCTATATTTTCCTTGGTAAAACCACCCCAAAAAATGCCCTTTAGGAAGTCTTGCTTACCATCTACACTGGCTTCATTGTATATGTAATTCAGGTCGGAAAGATATGGAAGTGTTGTATTGAACAGTTCCCTCGACTTATTGTCATCCTTACTCAGTTCGTTCATTTCAATAGATTTATTGTTAAGCTCTTTAGATAATGCCAGATGCCATTTTTCATAGGTAGCTTCTGTGATTTTATCCGAGATATATTTTTCCTCCTGTGCTTCTAATTTCTGCCGGATAGAAGCAATTTCAGAGGTTACTTTTTGAAGTCTGTGATTACGATCTTTTAAACTCATATCTAAACGTATTTCTGTTTCTGTTTGGAGTGCTTTTATGTATTCAGGTTGCAATGAAAGGTACTTTAATATTTCCCCTATAGGCCATTCTCCTGTTTCTTTTCGATTTTTTCAGTTTGTTTTTTCCTGCGTTTGATCTCATCCCACACGGTTTCCACCTGCGCCATCAGGTCTTTGTCTTCCGGCTTTTCTTTCGATTCTTTTTTTACATCGTCATAGAGTTTGGTGAGATTATCTACCGACAATTCGGATAATTTGTCAAGAAATTCTTTTGTTTCATCCGAATAGGCACTATAACAACCGCAATAGCTGTCTTCATTGCTCTTATGACCGGACACTTCCAGGATGAGTTTCTTCTCCGGGTGGATATTGATTAACTCCTTGATAACCGGTTCTCCTTTTTTCTTCACCAGGGCTTTATCAATGCCTTTAGAAGCATAGATAGCTCCAAGGGTGGCAACAAAGCCAACCACAAGCACAATTCCTGCGGTGATTCCGATTTCTTTCCAGTTGGTGTTGGACACTGCGTTACTTTCCATGTTGAATAATGTTTAGATGGTTTTTGATTTTAATCGTTTGCTTTTCGCATGAGTGGTATTTAAACCTTGCGAGGTCAAAATTCATTTGAATAGGAAGGCAATCCTACGGGCATTTTGGTGGGTCGCCACAACTTTTACAAGTGGGAGCAGGTTTTCAGGGTGAGAGCAGATTTTTGTTGCCCACGTACTTTGTTTGGAAAAGGAGCTGGAATAAACAGGAATACTCCACAATAGGCTGGTCTGTCTCTAAAAAGACACATTGATTCAGAGATTCATTTCAGCCACAACCAATATTTTTATGCCACTTATGGCTAAAATGAAATGATATGATAGCGCAGATTTATATTAATTCATTTCAGCCATAACTATACTTTTTTGTATATTTGTGGCTAAAATGAACAATGTGCTACTCATAGGGAGGAAAGAAGAAATAGAAATTTTAAATGAGAAACTGACTTCATCTAAGCCTGAGTTCGTTGCTTTGTATGGGAGACGAAGAGTAGGTAAAACATACCTCGTAAGAAATGTATTTGATAATAAATTTACGTTTCGCCTTACAGGAATTGCTCAAGCCAGTTTACATGACCAGCTTGCCAATTTCAATATGGCCATGCAGGAACAGCATCCGCTTCCGGGACGAGCAAAGGCAAATAGCTGGATGGAAGCGTTTCAGCAAATTCGCAAGGTCGTTGAGGCATCGAAACAGAAGAAAAAGATTGTATTTATAGATGAACTTCCCTGGTTTGATACCCCTCATTCTAAGTTTATACCTGCATTAGAACATTTTTGGAATAGCTGGGCTTCCGCAAGAAAAGATATTTTGCTCATTGTGTGCGGATCTGCGGCATCCTGGATGATAAATAAGCTCATTAATAACAGAGGGGGACTTCATAATCGGGTAACTCAAAAATTAAAAGTTGATCCATTCACTTTAAGAGAGTGTAACGAACTGCTGATAAATAAGCAAATTCAGTTAGAGTATTATCAGCTTATACAATTATATATGGTTTTGGGTGGTATTCCATTTTATTGGGATGCAATAAAGAAAGGATTAAGCGCTTCTCAAAACATCAATAAACTTTGCTTTGAAAAAAATGGCCTACTCAAAGATGAGTTTAGCAATTTGTTTAAATCCTTATTCGCAAAAGCAGAACGACATGAAGCTATTATAGCTGCTCTTGCTAAAAAAGGAAAAGGACTTACCCGTGAGGAAATAAGCAATGAGAGTAAAATACCTACGGGAGGAACCCTAACTCAACTGTTGGATGAGCTGGAGGAAAGCGGATTTATAAGGAAGTATATTCCTTTCAGCAAAAAAATCAGAAACAGCCTGTATCAGTTAAGTGATTTTTTTTCCCTTTTTCATATAAAATTTATGAACGGACAAAAAACATTTGGTAAGAACCATTGGGTTAAAATGATTGAAAACCCTAAATACAAAGCATGGAGTGGATATGCTTTTGAACAGGTTTGCCTTGCACACACGGAGCAGATAAAAAAGGCATTGGGAATAAGTGGTATAGGTACGGAAGAATCTGCATGGAAAAGTACTCAATCAAAAGATGGAGCGCAGATTGACCTTGTGATTGATCGCAGAGATGGTGTTATCAATCTCTGCGAAATGAAATTTTCGGTAGATGAATTTATTATTGATAAAAAATACGATGTAGAACTAAGAAACAAAAGAGGAATATTTAAAGCGGAAACGCATACAAAGAAAACCTTGTTTATTACCATGATTACAACCTTTGGTTTACTGGCCAATTCGTATTCAGCAAACGTACAGAATGATTTGAAAATGGATGTCTTATTTGAAAGTATATAAATATGCTTGTAACCGTCCAAAACGGTTTGAGTAGTACATTGGTAAATGCCGATGGATAAATTATGTTTAGGCCAATCTTCCGAAAGGAGAATTTGGCTAATACATATTTTCAAACGGTATTACCTCAACTTTCCATCTTCACCTCCGGGTTCTTCACCGAAAGTTCCTTCCAAATCAACGAAGCAGCGCCAAGTATGGCAGCATCATTTTCATCTAACTGTGACGGCAATACCTTTATTTTTCCTTTGTAAATATTCAGCAGGTTTTCTTCAAAGCTTTTTCGTGTAGGGTTCAACAAAAGATCGCCAGCCTTAACCGGACCGCCGAACAAAAATATGGCTTCCGGACTGGTATAGGCCACACTGTTGGCAAGCACTAGCCCAAGAATATTTCCGGTTTCCTCAAAGGTTTCTTTTGCATGTTCATCCCCGGCGGTAGCCCGGTTAAATATTTCCTGTGAACTGATGTAAACTGGTGTGGCAGATGCGCTTTGCGTTTTTTCATGATAAGTGCGTTTTATGCCGGTAGCCGAACAATAGGTTTCTACACAACCACTTCGTCCACATCCACAATTGCGCCCGCCGGGTATCACAATGACATGTCCAATTTCACCCGCAAAGCCATCATGGCCATATACTACCTCGCCATTCACCACTATCCCGCTGCCTAATCCTGTTCCAAGAGTAATCACTATAAAATTCTTCATGCCCTTGGCACCTCCGAACACCATTTCGCCAATGGCGGCAGCATTGGCATCATTGGTTAGCACAACGCGGCAACCTAAGCTATGACTGAAGTAGTCTGCCATAGGAATAACACCGAACCACTTTAGATTAGGAGCAAATTCAATGGTGCCTTTATAATAATTTCCATTCGGTGCACCCACGCCTACACCAGCCAGATAATAACCTTCGGGTATTACCTGTTTGATTTTTTCTGAGACGTGTTTTACCAGATCAAGAGGACTGGGGTAGTCTGTCGTTTTTAAGGAACCGTAAACCAGTATTTTCCCCTGCCTGTCGGTTAAACCGAATACTGTATTGGTACCACCAATATCAATGCCCGCTACTAGTTGCTGAATCATAGTCTATCCCTTGTGATTTTAATATTGAACGAACTTTCCAGGCATAAAAAGCGAGGTATGCAAAGCATAGTACAGATATCCAGTAACTGCTGTGTATACCAATACCGGCTATATCTGCAAGTTTTCCCTGCAGTGGCGGTATCAAAGCCCCGCCAAGAATCATCATAATTAAAAAAGAAGCGCCCTGGGAAGTATATTTGCCAAGCCCAGAAGTAGCTAGTGAGAAGATACAGGGCCACATTACCGAGCAAAACAAGCCACCACTTACTAAGGCAAATACTGAAACGGCTCCGGAAGTCAAAATCCCCACAACAAGCGCTATTGCACCCAATACGCCAAATATCATGAGGGTTTTTGCAGGCTTTTCACCACCCATAAAAAACCCGACGATTTGAATAAGTATAACAAAGGCATAGGGCAGAATGGGGTATATGCTTTTAATCGGATCAATATCCTTATTGGACATATTACCAATGATGTTAGAAATAATAACAACCAGGAATGCGAGATAGGGAATAAGAACCAAGGCTAATTTCTTTGCGCCGGACGAAAGATTAAATATAGAAATAGCTCCTGCCCAACGCCCAATCATTAAGCTACCCCAATATAGCGAAATCAGCATGGGTGTTAATTCTGTCCAGTAACCCTTAATTTCCTTTGAGGCCAGCATGTTATTAAATTCCATCATTGTGGTTGTGGCATTCGTTTCAAGGAAGTTACGGTAGTCCAGGTGTTTCAGGTATTCTCCAAGATTACTCTGAATAGCTACTTCAACGCCAACGTATACAAATATGGCAATCATACCCAAGGTCAGTTGCGGAAATTTTAAAGCACCCCAGCCACTGGCATCAGTTTTAGATTTGCTGCCCGAGTATAAGAGTCCGCCCACCAGAAATACAATGCCGCCAAGCAGCAGGTACAAACCGGAATTGCTCTGGTGGTTTACTGTTTCACCGGTATTCTGAATAAAAATGAGCGTAAACACTACCACAAGTGCTATAGTGATCAGAGAGATTAATGCTGTTGCTTTCGATTCATTCTCAATATTTGCATCAGCTTTACCGTCGGGTAGTTTTTTGGAAAAGTTAAACAAAAGGGCGGCTGCAAAAAAAGAGAAACCAACAAGTACATATAGCCATTGTACGGTAGACAGGCTGAGCTGTTTGATTAGTCCTTCATCCAATTTGGTTGTGCCTAACAGAGCTAATGCAAAAATAATCGGGCCTATGGTCGTACCAAATGAATTTAACCCACCGGCCATGTTTAAACGGTGCGAACCCGAAGCCGGATCGCCAAGTGAAATGGCGAAGGGGTTGGCCGAAGTTTGTTGCAAAGAAAAACCCAATGCAATAATGAACAGGGCAGCAAGAATAAAGGAAAAATTATTGGATGCCAGAGCAGGAAACATTAAAAAGGCACCTACAACGGAAAGCATAAGTCCGTATACAATACCATTCTTATAGCCCCAACTGTTCAATATATCTTTCCGTTTCAGGGCTGAAAACAGAAACAAAAGATAAGCACCTATGTAATAGGCAAAATAGAAAGCCGAATCAATAAACTGGCTTTGAAACTGAGAGAGGTTAAATTTAGATTTGCAGAACGGAATAAAAACTCCGTTCGAGGCGGCGATAAATCCCCAGAAGAAAAAAACCGACACCAGCACGTAAAAAGATGATGAACGTTGCGAGGTTTGCTGTTCCATAAAAAATATATAGTTTAAGTGTTTCCGGGTAAAAATCGAAGCCTAAAATACATATTATATTGAAATCAAACGCTTTATCGATTTAGATTATTGAGGTGAAAATTAACGTGTTAGTGATTTTTTTACCAATTCAACAATGTGGCTAAACCTTTGGTTAAATTTAGCATCATAAAGCAAAATCAGTTAATTATGAAATAACCATGTTTCCGGGAACACAAACAATGATGAAATTTATCTCAAACTGGTTATTCCATATGACAGTTTTAATACAATAAACTACATATGAAAAAAATACAGGTTCTATTCATGGCTATGGTTATAACTACCCTGGCGCTGGCACAGGAAGCCCCAGCCAAAATGCGTGGTGACAAGAAGCAGCTAACACCTGAAGAACGCGCTAACCGACAAACCGAAAAGATTACAACCAGTTTGGGTTTAAGTGCAGATCAGAAAACAAAGGTGTATGCCGCTGCGCTTGACAAAGATCGTAAATTGCAGGAAGTGCGAAAAAAATACCCCACCGAAGCCGACCGGTCGAAGAAAAAAGAAGAGGTAAGAAGTATCAGGAAAAATTTTGTGAACAGTATGAACGGTATTCTGACTCCCGAACAACAAACCAAATGGAAAGAGCAACGAAAAGACAAACGCAAGCACATGAAGGGAGAGCAAAAGTCCCATCCGCGCAAAAAACAAGAAGAACCAACTCAGCAAAAACCTGCTGACCCTCAGGCCGATGATAACGATGATGATGAGAACAGTGACGTGGACGATTAAGTAATACCAATGTTATATTTTATTTGGTCCAATCCAAATAAAATATTTACAGTGGTAAATGCCGTTGCTATTAATGTTATGGTGCAATGTAGTGAAACGGAATTGGGTCATTATATTAATGCAAGCGGTATAACAACAGGATGTATCCGGGCATTTCCGAATGTGGGTGATTGTATGATAACCGTTTGAAAATATGTATTAGGTCAATACTCCTTTAAGTTGATTGGCCTAAACATATTTATCCATTGGTATTACAAATAGCGCAGTGTTTTATGTAAGGCTATAATTTCATCATCGCTATTATAGGTATGCAGGCAAATGCGTATACGTTCCTGACCCTCAGGCACGGTGGGGCTTTTTATTGCCTTTACATAAAATCCCTCTTGTTGCAGAGTGTGGGCTACCCGATCGGTTTTTTCATTTCCTTTTAGAATAAAACATTGTATAGCGCTTTGACTGGGAATGAGGTGTTGTACATGTTCATGTAATTTTCGGAATAGGGCAATTTTTTTTCTTAATACGTCCTGTTGCCGCCCACCTTCCAGTATGCGGTAAGCGGCATCTATGGTACAAATACTTTTAAGAGGTAGTGCCGTTGTATAAATAAAAGGTCGCGAATAATTGATGAGGTAATTACGCAGCAAACTGCTACCCACTATTGCTGCACCATGCGAACCCATTGCCTTGCCATAGGTAATTATACGGGCAAAGCAGGCTGATTCAGTTTGCGTTTCATTGCACAGGCCCCGACCATGTTCACCAAATACCCCTGTGCCATGCGCCTCGTCTACAATAAGGAAAACCTTTGAATCGGTAAGCGCAGCTATTTCAGCCAAAGGAGCACTGTCACCATCCATGGAATAAACCGATTCTACCACAATGAAAACATTACGCACCTCAGTGTGGTACTTTTCTATCAGTTGCTTTAAATGTCCAACATCATTATGCCTGAACTTAAAATGCCTGGCATAACTCAGACGGAGACCATCATGTATAGAAGCATGCGACAATTCATCGTAAAGAATTAAATCCTGTTTTTGAGCTATGCAGGAAATCAGGCCCAGATTGGCATCGTACCCCGAATTAAATAATAAAGCAGATTCGGCACTATGATAAGCGGCAATTCTGGATTCCAAGTCTTCGGTATAAGCCAAATTGCCACTAATAAGGCGCGAACCGGTGGAGCCGTTTTTTGAGCCTTTACTTAATTGTATTGACAGATCTTTTAATTCATTAGAGGCAGCGAAACCAAGGTAATCATTGCTGCAAAAGTCTATAAGTCCACTTTCAGGCATTAGCTGACGATAGAGACCCCGGCCTTTACGTTGTTCTAATTGCTGATATAGGTTGTCGGGAAAAATCAAGAATACAAATTTAGCATTTAGAATGTTTCAGGCATTAATACCGTTTGTATTTATGTAATGGTCCAATTCCGTTTCACTGCATTGAACCCTAACATCAATAACAACGGCATTTACCACTGTAAATATTTTATTTGGATTGGACCAAATAAAATAGAACATTGGTATAACATGAATGTTTCTTCCGGTTGGAAGGTGGAAAATACAGGCTGCGCCATATTAACAAGGATTAATCGATTGATTTTTATTTAGTTATAATGTAATAGTTTGCTCGATCAGCTTCATCAGTGTTTTATTTCAATTCGTTTTCTTTTTGACTTTACAAGGATCCTTCGTGTATGTTTACAAAAGTCAGAAAGATAAAGAGCAGGAGGTTTGTGTATGAATCCCGGGAATACACCTACTCCCGAAAAGAACCATCAATCACCAAAACCTAAACTTATGAAAGCCAGAGTAATTCCTTTTATTTCCGTTGTCATCCTCTTAACCTTCTGTTATTCGTTTCAAAGCATTGGCGGCAAGAAAGCCAGTCAGGCTACATTCCGAAATAAAAAGTTAGTACAACAGGTACAGAAGGAGCTGGAAAAATTCCTGCAAAATATTCCGCCCGGACTGGAGAAAGATCATGGGTTTTAAACCTTAGCTTCTGCCGGCTAATCCTTACCTTTGCCTCATGAATTTATTATCGGTAGAGCACATCTCTAAGAGTTATGGAGCAAAGGTATTGTTTGAAGACATCAGTTTTGGTATTAACCTGAATGATAAGGTGGCTTTGATTGCAAAAAACGGTGCAGGAAAATCCACCCTCATCAATATATTAAGAGGGAAAGAAATTGCCGATTCAGGCAAGGTCGTATTCAGAAAGGACATAGTAGTTTCTTTTCTGGATCAGGAGCCCGCATTTAATGAACAATTGTCGGTAATTGACACACTGTTGAACAGCGAAAACCGCCTTACGAAAGCAATTAAACAATATGAATCTTTGCTGGAAGCCTCAACCGACCATCCAACTCCGGCTATATTGGAAAAACTGGATGCCGCTACCATTGAAATGACCGAGCTGAATGCCTGGGATTATGAGAATAAGGTAAAGGAAATTCTGTTTAAACTTAACATCACCCACCTCGATCAGTCGTTATGTACGCTTAGCGGAGGTCAGAAAAAGCGGGTGGCTCTGGCACAAGTGCTTATAAACGAGCCCAATCTGCTCATAATGGATGAGCCCACCAATCACCTCGATGTGGAGATGATCGAGTGGCTGGAAGATTACCTCTATAGTCGTGATATCAGCCTGTTGGTTGTAACACACGATCGTTATTTTCTGGATGAGGTGTGTAACAATATTATTGAGATTGATCAGCACCAGCTATATCAGTATAAAGGGAATTTTAGTTATTATCTTGAAAAGAAGGCGGAAAGAACCATAGCCGAAGCCAGCGAAATAGATAAAGCCCGCAATACCTATCGCCGGGAGTTGGAATGGATGCGCCGTATGCCTAAGGCCAGGGGTACTAAAGCGAAGTCGCGAATAACGGCTTTTTACGACGTAGAGCAAAAGGCCCGGCAGAAGAAGCAGGAACAAAAAATTGACATGCAGGTAAAAATGACCCGCCTGGGTGGAAAAATTCTGGAACTTATCAAGGTAAGTAAATCGTATAATAACAAAGTACTCTTCAATCAGTTTTCATACACCTTTAAAGGTGGTGAGAAGATTGGAATTGTTGGAAAAAATGGCGCCGGAAAAACTACCCTGCTGAATATGATTATGAACATAGAGACCAGTGATACCGGCAAGGTACAGGCTGGCGAAACAGTGGTGTTCGGTTACTATTCGCAACAGGGCATGCAGTTGAAAGAAGATAAACGCATTATAGAAGTAATTAAAGATTACGGTGAATATATCCCGCTGGCCAATGGTACAAAACTTGGCGCTTCACAATTGCTTACCCGTTTTAATTTTCCTCCCGATGTTCAGTATAGTTTTGTGTCGCGCCTGAGTGGAGGCGAGAAACGCCGCCTCTATCTGTTGACTATTTTAATGAAGAATCCCAATTTTCTGATTCTGGACGAGCCTACCAATGATCTGGATATTTTAACCCTTCAAACACTCGAGGAATTTTTACTTGACTTCAGCGGCTGTGTGCTAATTGTAACGCACGATCGGTATTTTATGGATAAGCTGGTAGACCATGTGTTTGCGTTTGAAGGCAATGGTGAGATAAAGGATTTTCCGGGTAATTACAGCGAATACCGGGTATGGAAAGAAGATCAGGATCAAAAGAGGGCACAGGAAGAAAAGCCGGGGGGTAAACAGGAGAACGAACAACCGGCCAGCGCTCTGGTAAAGGGTACTGCCACTAATAGTTCTGAAAAGAAAAAACTTTCATTTAAAGAACAACGGGAACTGGAAACACTGGAAAAAGAAATTGCTCAATTAGAGATGGATAAAGCGGGTTGCGAGCAGAAAATGATTGCAACTACAGATCATCAGGAATTACAAAACCTGAGCGAACAATTGAGTAAAACCATGAATCTGATTGACGAAAAATCAATGCGCTGGCTGGAATTGCAGGAAATGATGCAGTAGGTTATTATGCTAATGTTAAGGAGAAGTGTTCCAAAGTCATTTTTCCGGATTAACCCTGATTAAATGGGCAAATGCCAGTGGCTAAATATATCCAGGCCAATCGACTGAAAGGAAAGTTGGCTAATATCTATTTTCAAGGGGTATTAATCAAAACCCTTCCTCTATTTCACTGCCTTTCGTATTCTTACGTTTAAATAAAGAACTATCAAATTTTCCAAAGCGATAGCTGAGGTTAAGGCGGAAAAAACGCTGATCGCGGTAACGATAAGCGTTTTGTATAAAATAATCAGTAGCCGAATACGAGTCAAAGCGCCGCATCTTAAATACATCTGATACACTGAAGGTAATATTAGCCGCCCTGTTCTTTAAAAATTCAAATTTTAAGGCCATGTCTATTGCATAGCGCGGACGCACATAACCCTGCACAGTTGAAGAGGGCCCGCCCCCGGGACCACCCATGCCACCTCCCCAGCCACCTCCCCCCCCGCGACCACTACCGCCGCCGCCAACCGGAATTATAGATTTGGCCTGGTAATCTCCGGATAGCTGATAGCTAAAGTTTTTGGGGAGTTTAAAATTCATGTTCATTTTGGCAAACCAGCTAAACAATTGATTAGACAAATTTTCCTGCAGATTAGTTCCGTCTATTATCACATTATACATGTTTATATTGGTAGTAATATCCATCCACGACTTGAGAGTGTTTTTGGAGGTTAATTCCAGCCCATAAGAACAACTACCGTTGGCATTGGCGTATGTATTCATTACTATATTGCGGTTAAGTACATTATTATTTTCAAATACCTGATAGCCGGTAATTAATCCGGTGGAGCTTCTTAAATAAGTACTGACAATAAAATTATTTGTTCGGTTAAAGGTATGCTGGTAGTTTAGTTCAATGGAATTGGTAAACTCCGGACGTAAGTCCGGATTCCCGCGGCGCAGATTCAGTGAGTCAGCATAATCAATGAATGGAATCAATTGAAAAAAATTAGGACGGTTAATCCGCCGGGCATAGCTCAATTGCACATCATTATTCTCGCTGAAGGCATACGATAAAAACAAACCGGGAAACAAACTTACGGGATATTGGTTTTGAAAAGAAAGACTGGAATCAATCAAACGGCCTTTATAATTGGAGCTTTCCAGCCTCAAACCAGCCTGATAACCAAACTTCTGCGCCTTTCCGCTGTAGGTAGCATAAACTGCGTATACTTGATTTAAGAAAGCATAATTGCTTGTAAGCGAAGGAATGGTTATGTACTCGTTAGAGATTTCATTATACCTCGAGTTTTTATTCGTACTGGTGTAATTCTGAATAGCCAATCTGGCACCTGCTTCTATTTTGGTGTTTTCTCCTAATGGATTTACCAGATCTGTTTGAGCAGTAAGTTGGCCGCTGCTACCAGTGCCCTTTTGCTGTTCTAATATTTCGCCCCCGTACTGATAGCCCAACCCATCGTAATTCCGGGTTTCGTACAAACCAGTGTTGGCGCTGTTACTGTTTTGGTAATTAATGTCGGCGGTCAATTCTTTACCCTGCTTTTGAAATAAATGTTTGTAAAGGAAAGCTGAACCGAGATTGGTGTTTTCTCGAACAGAATTGGAATAGCGGTTGTATGCACTCTTATGGATATAACCCGGATATAAGGAATCGATGAATACATTCAGATTGTCTGATGGGTTAAAATGTCCCTGATTGTAAGATTGCGAAAAGGTAAGCGTATTGCGGTTGTTCATGAAATAATCAACACCGCCCTTGATCATACCGAAATACCCCAAGGTAATAGCATTATTGGTTTGGAAGAAATTTGTAGCAGGCGTTCCGCTAAGCGTGTTACGACTGGTTTCGCTATAGCCCACAGATTTACGTTGATTAAAATTGGAATTAATAAAGAAGTTTAACTTTTTCTCTCGGATATTAAAATCCAGTCCGGTATTTATGCGTTTGCGCATATCCACACCTATCCGCAAACTGCCATTATATCCTAATTTTTTATTTTTTTTCAATACAATATTGATGATACCTGCGGATCCCCCGGAAGCATCATATTTGGCGGAAGGATTAGAGATCACTTCAATGCTTTCAATAGCATCTGCCGGAATCTGGTCCAGGCTTAGTGTAGTGGGTCTTCCATCAACAAAAATCTGAGGACTGTTGTTACGCACCGTAACATTACCATCTATATCCACATTGACCGAGGGTACATTCTTCATTACATCCTCTGCAGTTCCTCCTGCATTTACCGGGTTTTTATTTACATTATACACTTTTTTGTCAATTTCCAGTTTATAAGCGGGTTCAGAACCATCTATCACAACCTCTTTTAATTGCGTGGCGCTGATGTTTAACTTAATATTGCCAAGGTCTTTTTCAGTAGCACCGTGTGGTAATTCCGGTTTGCCAGAACCAGGCTGAAGCGGTTTAATATCAAAACTTACATTTACTTCCTGGGGTTCATAGCCTATTGCAGTTATCTTTAATATAAATTTCCCAAATAAAGGCAAGTTATCCAGGCTAAAATCGCCATTAGCTTCACTTAACTGGCCATTGATCAGCATATTTTTTCGTTCATGTGAAATACTGTCCCATTTGTTCTGAAACAACTGAACCGGTGCAAACTCAATGGCTTTCCCGGTGCGGGCATCTACGATACGTCCGTAAAAACGACCATTATTCAATTGCGGACGACCGGATCCGTTTCCGTGTCCGCCACCACGCTGATGATCGTTTTGAGCGATTAGCCACGTGTTGAGTAAAACAATAAAAAACAGAATAGAACAATACAATTTTTTGGACATAGGGAACGATGCAAATATTAGTGATGAGCGCCTTTGTTCCTTCGTAAATCTGTGCGGCGAAGCAATTCTTCAAGTTTCTCTCTTTGTGCGGGTGTACAAAGCGCATTAAGACGAATCACAGCTTCCAATCGGAGAAGTTCAACATCAGCATTACCATTGCTGACCAGTCGTGCCATTGAATCAAGCGTCTGCTCACTGAATTTACCGGAAGAGAGGCAATCGATGAATAATTTTTTTTGTTTTCCAACTTTTTCCCGAACGACTGTCTTTTTTATTTCAAACAAACTGTCAATGATCGTATATTGTTTTTCCTGTTCGGTTGTAAGTCCCAGCTTCTCTGTAAAAAAGTCATTTTTTCTTTTATGATGATTGCCACCATTTCCTGAATGATGTTGGTGGCCTGCGCTGTGCCTTTTCCAATATATGGTGACAATGGTGGCCACATTTGTCATGAGCAGAAAAATGCTAATAAACACCCATACCCGTTGCAGACTAAAAAAGTTCATATCATTTAATTGTTAAAAGATCGGTATCTTCTGTGTTGAAGATTTCACCAGCCAATTCATTTTGAGTATCAGTAGTAGCGCTATCTGGCTGAAACCAGCCTCCTATTAAGAAACCAAGCAATAGTCCGGTAAATAATACGACTGCATAAACAAGTGCCGGGCGCAATACTGTTGTGCTGGTTGGCATTGTTTTGCCGGAAAAAAAGCCGTAACGCTCCCTGGCCCTTGCTATAGTTTTACTGGCAAGGTAGACGTTTGGGGAGTTTGACTTTTCCTCAGTAATAATCCCGAAAGCCTGGCTTAGCAATGTGTAAAGTGTTGCACAGGCTCCACATTCTTTAATATGTGCTTGCACTTGTGTTTTTTCAGAAGAAGAAAGAGCATCTTCATTCAGCAATACGAATGTTTTCTTTGCTGCTTTACAATCCATGCTGGGGTTGTTTATATCGTTAGACATTCTTTAGTGTAAAAACCTGCGCCTGCTTTTAATTTTCTTTGTAAAAATTAAGAAGTTTCTTCTGAAGCTTACTTTTTGCCCTGAACATGAGCGATTCTACTGAAGAGTGGGATATGTTCATAATTTCAGCTACTTCCTGATACGATAAATCATCGTATTTTACGAGCGTATAGGCTATACGTTGGTTTTCAGGCAAACTGTCAATAGCCTGGCTTATCTTTAATTGTTGTTCTTTAAGCTCCAGTTGCTGCACCGGTTGTTGTTTGCTTTGCGGTTCTTTTAAGCCTATTAATTCCTGCAAAGAAAGGATCAGCCGCTCCCTTTTTCGTTTCTGCAGAAAATTTAAGGACTTGTTGACAGCAATGCGGTAAAGCCAGGTACTGATACTGGCCTCACCCCTGAAATTTTCTAAGGATCGTATCAGTTCAATAAAGACATCCTGTGCTATATCTTCGGCGTCTTCGCGGTTATGCAGAAACCCGATGCATACGCGGAGTATATGCTCTTGCTCCCGTTCAATTAAGTAACGAAAGGCGCTTTCGTCTCCTGCTATTAATTGTTGCAACAGTTCGGGTTCGCTCCGGTTCATGTATTTAGCTTAGACCTGTTTTAAGGGTAAAACTTGCGCTAAATAACTATTTTATATTGTACTTGGGAATAATATGGTGAAAAGAAAATAACTCAGGTGCGAAGCCAGAAGAACAAACCAGTTTTGATATAACAGCCACCAAAATAACCCCCTTCAATACTCAAGCCGTACAGGTTTTTAGGATAATATTGAATACCTAACCCAATCCTATATTCCGGCGAGAATTTGGGGATGGAGATGTTGAAGTCTGTACTATAATTCAGTAGGGTGACTGCATTATATTTTGAACCACCTTGTATAATAACATAACTGATGTAGCGGGGTTGTACAGCCAGCATGAGATTTAAACCTGCCAATAAACGGTGCTGATTTATTTTGTAATTGGTGTTTTCTGAGCTTGAGTTCTTAAAATCTAAAGTCAGATTGGAAAGGGAATAATCCAATCCAACTCCCATTATACCTTCCGGAATGATACCAAAGGGGGAAACGTATTTTTCGAGCCGTATACCATATAAGCCACTGCTGTATATACTAGTGGATTGTACCTGCTGATTTTTTGCCAGTCTTTTGTAAACTTCAATATCGCTGTTCTTAAAGCCATAATATGGGGTTATTTGCGTGTTTGCACCTGTTTCGATCCACCCCTCGCATAGTATAGATGCAGTGCCTCCAGACTCAAGGTAACGAACATTTCCATGGGATCCACGTCTAAAGCAGTAACAATCCGTAAATAGAATCAATACACCGGTATTTAGGAGAAGAATAAATATTCTTGTTGCACCTGGCTGGGAAAATAGCATAGAATGGGTTTTGTATTTATATCATACCTTTTAAAATAGTCATTAGGTCAATAGACTGAAAGGAGAATTGGCCTCAACATATTTATCCCGGCATTTACCAATGTAATACTCGAAACAGTTTTGGACTGTTTCTCGTTAATATTGGTATAATAATATTCCACATGAAAGATACAAGTGAAAATAAAAAAGGCCGCTTCAATCGAAGCGACCTTTTTTAACCAGGGCTAAATATTACATCATTCCGCCCATTCCTCCACCCATTCCGGGATTAGGCATGGCAGGCTGTTCTTCTTTTTTGTCGGCCAGTACACACTCGGTAGTTAATAACATACCGGCTATAGAAGCTGCATTTTCAAGAGCAACACGGGTTACTTTGGTAGGGTCAATTACACCAGCTTTCAGCAGATTTTCGTATTTCTCTGTACGAGCATTGAAACCGAAATCATCCTTACCTTCTTTTACTTTTTGTACCACGATAGAACCTTCAATTCCTGCATTTTCGCAGATTTGACGAAGCGGTTCTTCAATAGCACGCTTAACGATACCAATACCGGTGTTTTCATCTTCGTTAAGGCCTTTAAGTTTTTCCAGAGCGGCAATGGCACGAATGTAAGCAATACCACCACCAGGAACTATTCCTTCCTCAACAGCGGCACGTGTGGCAGCAAGCGCATCATCAACACGGTCTTTTTTCTCTTTCATTTCCAGTTCGGTAGCAGCACCAACGTATAGTACAGCAACACCTCCGGCTAGTTTGGCCAAGCGCTCCTGTAATTTTTCACGGTCATAATCAGAAGTGGTGTTTTCAATTTGCGCTTTTATTTGATTAACACGGGCAGTGATATCTGCTTTTTTACCAGATCCGCCAACAACGGTAGTATTATCTTTGTCGATGGTTACTTTTTCTGCTTTACCCAGGAATGAAAGATCGGCATTCTCTAATTTGAAACCACTTTCTTCGCTGATTAAAGTACCACCAGTCAGGATAGCGATATCTTCCAGCATAGCCTTACGACGGTCACCAAAACCTGGAGCTTTAACGGCAGCAATTTTCAGTGAGCCGCGGATTTTGTTCACAACAAGGGTAGATAAGGCCTCTCCGTCTACATCTTCAGCAATGATCAATACAGGTTTTCCGGTTTGAACAGCTTTCTCCAATACGGGAAGTAATTCCTTCATGTTGGAGATTTTTTTGTCGTAAATCAGAATAAGCGGATTATCCAGAACGGCTTCCATTTTTTCGGTGTCGGTAACGAAGTAAGCCGAAATATAGCCACGGTCGAATTGCATACCTTCCACTACATCTACAGTAGTTTCAGTTCCTTTTGCTTCCTCAACTGTAATAACTCCTTCTTTTTTTACTTTGCCCATAGCCTCGGCAATCAGCTTACCAATTGCGCTATCGTTGTTGGCAGAAATGGTAGCAACCTGTTCAATTTTTTTGTTGTCGTTACCAACAGATTGCGATTGTTTTTGCAGGCTTTCCACAACGGCTTCCACTGCTTTGTCGATACCGCGTTTCAAATCCATAGGATTAGCGCCGGCAGCTACATTTTTCAAGCCGGTAGTAACAATGGCCTGTGCCAGTACAGTGGCAGTGGTTGTTCCGTCACCGGCAATATCGGCAGTTTTAGAAGCAACTTCTTTCAGCATCTGGGCACCCATGTTTTCTACGGCATCCGTCAGTTCAATTTCTTTTGCAACGGTCACACCATCTTTCGTAATAGCAGGTGAACCGAATTTCTTGTCGATAATTACGTTACGTCCTTTAGGACCAAGTGTAACTTTTACAGCATTAGCCAGTGCATCAACGCCACGTTTCAGGGCATCGCGGGCTTCAATATTAAAGGTGATTTCTTTTGCCATTTTGTGTAGAATTTAAGTTTAAGGTTAATGGATTAAATAACTGCGAAAATATCGCTCTCACGCATAATCAGGTATTCTTTACCATCGATATGGATTTCCGTGCCGGAGTATTTTCCATACAATACAGAGTCACCTACTTTAACAGTCAGCGGCTCGTCTTTTTTACCTGTTCCTACAGCAATTACCTTACCTTTCTGAGGTTTCTCTTTTGCTGTATCCGGAATAATAATTCCTCCTGCAGTTTTGGTCTCTGCGGCAGCGGCCTCAACAATTACTCTGTCGGCCAGCGGTTTGATACTTACTTTGCTCATATTGATTATTATTTAATTTATAGGTTAAACAAAATTTCGTTCGCATCAAGTCATATTCCGTGCCAATGCGTATTTTTTATGGATTGATGGTCAAAATTTCAGTTTTTATCTATACTTAAAAAACAAATGTCAGGTGCCTGATGACAACCTGACATTTATAAGTGGTTTGTATATTTATAATCTATTTACTCTGTGATTGCCCGGGAGCCTGTTGTGGTGCTTGCCCTTGTCCACCGGTGGCGTTATTAGTATTGGCTTTTGGTGCTGCCGGCACAGTTACCGACATGCCCTCGGCCCGTTCCTTAG
>JACCDG010839711.1_pt1 | contig 18371 bp, 21 predicted proteins | sample 7442471 | NCBI WGS metagenome assembly JACCDG01 (sample SAMN15323444, study PRJNA562643) | freshwater metagenome | isolation source: river surface water | place: USA:Blue River Watershed | collected 2017-08-17 | reverse complement strand
CTCGCTTGCGTGCACGCTGCGCTCGCTTGCGTGCACGCTGCGCTCGCTTGCGTGCACGCTGCGCTGGTCGCAAGCTCCCTGCGCTCTGCTCACCCACGCATCAGCCCTAACCAACGCGCTCCGCTTTCGCTCGACGCGCTACGTCTGCTCGGTTTACTTTCACCATTCCGCACCCTTACCCAAGACCCGCGCCCGTGGGCCAGAACCTATCGACGGCCAACGCCGTCGGGTCTGGCGAACCACGGGCTGCTCGGAGTCCACGGCCTGCTGCCCAACCGCTACGCGGGCAGCAAACGGCCTACAACTGCCCCTCGCTTGCGTGCACGCTGCGCTCGCGGGGCTCACACAAGAGATACCCAGAATGGACATTGAACGCATCACCAGACTTATCATCGAATCCGACACGCCAGACACCACCCTCCTGTTTAATCTGCTCGCCCATGCCGACCGCACCAACACCTCACCTCTCCCCCCGGCTGACATGGAGGTCTTGCGCGCGCACGCATGGCACATGGCCGATGACGCTTACAAGCTGGCGCAAGCGAACATCGACCGCCCCGCCCTTGGCCCCGCCCCTTGGTGCTCCTTCGCATGGTGCGACTTCACTGGGTTCACTGTCTCCCCCTTTGGTAGCTTACCCCGCGACGTGTGGCCGACCACCCAAGCATGGGATCGCCACCGAGCCCGCGCACATGCGATGGTCGCCATCAACGTCTTGGTCAACATCAATTTCTACCCACCAAGCCCCTACCGCGACGGCCTCGATCCATCACAGCAAACAAACACCATGACCGTCCCCGTGTCAGCGCTTGCCCTCGCCCCCGAACTTTACTGGCGCGCCGAATTGGACAGCTTGAGGCTGTTGCGCGACGACCAAGCCCCCATCTCACGCTTGCATGGTGTGCTGTACTTGCTGGCGCAGCGCCTTGGCCTCTCGGATCATGCTGACAACTGGGTGCTTTGTGTGCTCCACGGCAAATACCACATGCCATTCATTGTCAGGATGAACCCTTGGTGTGTCGTGTGGGTTGCTGATGACATGGACGGTAAGCCGTCGCTGCAAGGTGGTCCCGGTGAGATGAGGCATAGCGTCAGCATTGACCCGCTCAATCACCTGTTCGGGTTCTTTAACCGCCAAACAAGACCTCGACACGCCGAGGAGGTCATCGACATCGTGAACTACTTTGTCGCCACACTTCCCAAGGTGTCCCACCCACCCGAGAAAGGCCACTTACTCACCGCCGCTGATCTCATTAACCTCACCCACCACTCAATCTATCGCATCACCGAGCAGACACGGCGGTTCAATCCACGGCACCCAACACGCCGCCAATCAAGCGACCCGTTCCAACATGCGCTCTCCCCAGATGACACCATCGAAAGCATCCGCCGTCAGATGCAGGGATAGCCACTGTCCAGCACAACAGCTATCCTTCCATGAGCGGCACAATCGCGTGCGACGCTTGAGTGCACTCTGCGCTCTCATGGAGGCTCTATGTTTGAATTGCCAAATCTACCCACGCCCACTGAGGCGCCCATTGTCGTTGTGGACGTTGAGACTACAGGTTTCGAGGCGCGCACCCACGAAATCATATCCATCGCGCTCATTCTGTGTGATCCACAGCTTAACCCTTCGCTCACCACATCACACTTCGTCGCCCTTGAGCGGCCACACACGGCCAACCCCGACAGCTTGGTGGTCGCTGGCTATCACGGCCATGCTCACCTGTGGGAAGGAGCCATCACGCAACTTCAATGCGCGACGCTCATCGCGCATGTAACCCGCGACCGCTGTTTGCTGGCCCACAACGTAGACTTTGACCGCGCGTTCCTCGCCGCTTCGATGCGCGCGATCAACCAATCTCCCCGCTGGCGTGCGCGCCAAATCTGCACGTTAAAGACCATGCGCATGGCGTTGAAGTCGGGGAAGGTCAAAGGCGAGGGTGCATCCTTGCAGGCATCGTGCGCCCGGTTTGGCATCAACCTGCCCCGCGAAGAAGGCGCTGCACACTTCGCCTTGGACGACGCCGAGGCAACCCGCCAACTAGCCAAAGTGCTGGTAGGGCTTGGTTGTTTGCGGATCGTGTGATTAAACCATCATACACCTGAGCGGCGATGTGATTAAACCATCGAAGTTCACCCCATCCTTGCGAATTGATGGGCGAGTCGGTCAGGTTTCGAGCACACCGAGCGGCCATCCTTCGAGGCGCGGGGTCCGGACTGCGATCCGGATCCGCGCGACGTCCGAAACAGCGACGCATCCTCACCCAAGCGATCATCCTCTGCGGCGCTCCGCTCCCGCTCGACGCGCCGCATGTCCCCTCGCCTCCGCTTTCGCTCGACGGCCTCGGGGTGTTCGACCAACGGCCTGCTGCCCAACCGCTACGCGGGCAGCAAACGGCCTACGTCTGCCCTGCGGGGCTACAATAAAACATTTCACCCTTGACACCCATGTCCCCCGTGTTTTATACACTGTCCTGTCGGGCAGGCTGACAGCCAAGACAGTGTTCGTGCCGGGACGCTCAAGCACCAAAACCGCATCAGCCTGCCCGTTCACTCGCGGGAAGCGCGGGGCGAGATCCCCCGTCGAGCGCTCGACTAGTGCAAAGCTGGCGCAGTCCCACCCTCACCCCCACAAAGGACACCCCCATGACCATGCTCCCCCTCGACGATGAGAACACCCCCGACGAGCCCGTCACCGACGCCGCTGGTCAAACCGTGACCACAGATGACGACGACGCCCCCCTCACCGCCGCCGACCTCGCCCATGCCAAACACGCGGCGGCAGTCGCCACCGGCCAAGCGAGCGTTGCTCCTCCCCCCATCGAAGCGCCCCCCGCGAGTGAAGCGCCCAGGCAACGCAATCGCCGCAAGGATGCTGGACAGCCGCGCGCTCCCCGCAAGCCAAGGTCGGGTGATCCTGTTTCGGCTGATATGCTTGCGCCGCCGTCCGATGTGCAGGTGAGCGTTACCCTCAACCCCATCGACGGCAAACTCACCGCTGAAGCGATCAACACCATCGCCAACACAAACAAGGAACCCGGTATCCCCTGCGACCTTGCCCCCGGCAAAGTTGTTGACGCCGACGACTTCCCCGACGCCGCCGATGTGTGTGACATCGCCTACTGCGCCGACATGCGAAAGATCGCCCGTCGCCGCCTCAAGTCCGTTGCCCGGTTTGCGACGCGCGCAAGCGAGATCAGCCGCATGTGGCCACGCAATCCCGATGGATTCTTTACCGCCGCCATCAAACTCTCTGACGACATCGAGCGCTTCAGCGAAGCCAACGCGGCCCATGCGATGCACGCCGCCACCCTTTGCACAAAGCTGTTCCCCAAAGACACACTCGATGTGCTCACCATGAGCGAATTGGTGTTCGTTCAGTAATCACCCAACCCCCACACAAAGAGCCCATGAACAACCAACACCCCAACCCCGAGATCAACGACGCCATCCAATCCATGCGCGCTTTGGCCGAGCGTGTCCTCCCCCTTGGGTGGGGCTTGGCCTACGCTGAGGATGAAGACGGGCAGGCACATGTGGTCATCATGCAGACCCACAAGAAATCCGAAGCCGACGAAATGCTCAAGGTCGGCATCCTGCCCGACATCATATCCAGCGGTGTGTCTTGTGGGCGAACCGCAGAGGTCACGCCCCACAAGATCAGAGCAAGCGTTGACATCGCGCTCAGACGAATCCAAACCGCAACCGACGCAGAAAAGCAGTTTGCGCTACTGCTCGCAAACTGCGGATTACCCATCGGCCCCGATCAGGTTGGCCACTTCACAGCCAAGCACCGCGACGGCGACATCTTTATCCGATTCATGGCAGGCGACGTGCGCTCGCCCGCACAAGGATTCTTTTTAGGCAAAGGGCTCGACGGCGACATTCGCCTTTTCGGGACAGGCTTTGAGTTTCGCTTTGTCAGTGGTGTTGGCGACGACGCGATTCCGCTTGTGGACATCAGCGCCCGCTACATCCTCGACCTGCGGGGGGACGGCGAAACGTTTGGTCCTTGGTCGCCGCCTAAGCGCGTGCTTATGGACGGTGCGAACATCAAGCAAACCCACATCGACTTCTGCGCTACAATCAGCGGCACCGTTGCCTACGTCCACCTTGACCTCGCCAACACAGCCGAAGAAGCCCTGGCGCTCCACAAGCACATGTTCACAATGGGCGACCTCGGCAAAGTCGCGCGCATGTCCATTGACGACATGCGCCAACAGAAACGGTCAGTATCGTGAGAAAAGTCGTCGTATCCACCACCGTTGAATACACCTTGCGTGAGCGGCTGCGAGCCCGAGCCAAAGCGCAAGGTGTAAAACTCTCCCCCTACCTCTCATCCATCATTGAGCAACATGAAGAAGCACAAGCAAAAGAAGAAGCCGCCGCACTTAATCCACCGCCCACCGCCCAACCCAGCGCCGTCGAACCTGAAAGCGAACTTTAACCCCGCGCGCCTCGAAACACTCCTCCCCCTGGCCACGAACCTCACCACACTGGAAGCCAAGCGCATCGCCGCTTCGTTTGCGATGGAGACCATGCGGGACGCTTCGTTTCAAATCCTCAAAATCCTCCTTCACCGAGGCTACGAGCTTGGCACCCTTGTTCAGGTACACCTCGGGCTCGGCACGATCCTGGGCGGGTTGGAGATCATTAACGCGAGTGACGCACACACCGCCCGCAAGATCGCCGCCGCAGAAGAACTCCTCACCCTCGGCCCCGAAGCCCTCTTTAACCTCCTGCCATCCTTCGCAGCCAAGACGCTCGACACCGCCCGCAAGCACTTCAGTAACCCCTCACCCCAATCACTCCCCACCCAAACCGTAGGCGGCGACAATGCCACTTGTGCCGACTCCCCCAGCGACAGCGAAACTCCTGCTCCAAGTGCCGATCCAGTGGCGCTCCTATGTGGTGGCCGAACTGATGAGGACGGCCCACGGGTGCAAGGACAGGATACCGCTCAATCCTTTGTGCCACCAACTCAGTTCCCCCGAGATGACGCCGCGTGACGCCGCCTACCGATACGCGAACCTCTTGGATCAGGTGAGACAAGACAAGTGCATGGGGACGCATGGCCGAATTGGTCAGGGTCAAATGCGCATCACCAAGGGGGGAGGCTCCTGTAACTGCACCCGCGCAGGCTATACCTATAGAATCAACGTGCGCGCCCCCGCCAAAGCACTTCCCCACCTCGACCTCATTGGCCAAACCCCCATCGGCATCGGCACCTTCTGGGTGACGCTGCAAAGCTACCTCGCAGGCGCCCCAGTGCGACCTGAAGCGCTTGAGTCCCACGCGGGGCTCGATTGCCTAATCCAGCTCCACGGCATTGACCCCAAGCAACAAGCCCTCGACATCCCCGAGATCCACAGCTTCCTGAGCGGCGACGACGCCCCCCACCAATACCCCGAGCACTGGATTGACACGGTGCTTCTCGCCCGCTCGGTCAAGGCGCGCTGCAATTCGGTGCTCACTACCCAAGCAGCATCCAGTTCACGCATCATCGGCGGCGCCGCCATCGGGCTTGTGTGTATCGGTGTCGGCAAAAGCTACGACGCCCAAGCCCGCATCACCCCCACCGACATCGAAATCTACGACCACACCCTCTCCCCTTACGCCACCGTTGTCACCACCGACCGCGCCGCAGCCATCCAAGCCGCGACCGAGATCATTCACCGACTCACAACCCTAGCCAAAAAGACCAGAGAAAGACCATGACAACCCCAACCATCAGTGCAGCCGAAGCCGAAATCTTAACCCTCCAACCCACAGAGCATCGCATCCTTGTGAGAATGCGCGCCGCAGAGTCCAAGACCAAAGGCGGCATCATCGTGCCTGCGACCGCGCAGGCAGCCGACAAGAAAGTGTGCGCCGAAGGGACCATCATCGCCACGGGTCCAGGCTACCGCTCGACGACGGAGCCGGGGCGATTCTACCCAATGGACGCGAGGATCGTTCCCGGCGCCCAGATCGTATTCGCCCTCTACAAAGGTCAAGACCTGCGCCACCCCGACTACAGAATGTTAGACGCTGACGATGTGTTGGCGATCATCCCGCCCGCAAATCAGTGAACGGTAGGCAGTAGTTTAACGGTAAAATGTCGCCCCCGTTAAGGGCTTCGATGTCGGGTTCAAGTCCCGGCCTGCCCGTAGGTGCTGCTCAATTCGGGGCAGCACCGCACCGTGCGCCCGTGTCGTTAGTGCGGGAGTGCGCGGGAGATTGTCAGTCGTGTCCGAATGTTCTTTGTTGGTGTCGGGCAAATCGCCATTCGCACACCATCGCCTGTGCCCAGGAAAAGCCATGAGGAAGTGACCCGAAACTCGCAAGAGAATCTATAGTGCGTGCTGCGTGCCTGCGAACTTGCTGCCCCCATGCTGTGAAGCACCGGGACAAACAAGGTGCGTGCAGCACATCATCCTCACCCATCAAGGACAATCAATGCCATCCCCCAAACTGCAATACTTCGATTATGAACACCTCCCCCCTCACCTCCAAACCATATCCAAGCCCGTGGGCGACCTCGCCCGCCAGCTTGACGCCATGCTCCCAGACGGCAGCCAAAAAGAACTTGGAATGCAGAGCTTGCTCGACGCCAAGGATCGGTTTGTGCGTGCAGCCCTCCCCATCAAAGGCAAGCCACCCGCAGATCCAGAACAAGAGCGCCGCGTATCGGTTGCCGCTGCCCTGCTTGGCGCAGCCCCAGGGGACATTGACGAAATCAAAATCCCCGGTCCCGCTGGCGATCCCACCTATGCCTACTTCCTAAAGGGTCGCCGGATGGAAGGCGGGAAGATGACTCACAAAGGCGTGTGGTCAAATTGGAACGGAACAGAGTGCTGGCCCGACACCAAACTCCCGACCTGAGCGGCATCCATGCGCCTCATCCTCGAATCAACCATTCCCCTCCCCACCATTCCTTGTGAGTTTACCCGTGAAGCTGTGTGGCTGTGCGGAGAAACGCAGGAATGGTTCACCGTGATTGACTTGGACGAGGCTCAACTTGCCAAGTTCTTAGCCGACATCAACGACCGCGCCACCATCTACCTGCGCGCACGACCCACCCACTACCCACCAAGCATCCCGCTCCTGTGTCTGCACATCCACAACGAGCAGCCCCACCGCACCCGCATCACCATTGAGGACACCGACACATGACCGACAAACCAAGCTACCGTATCCACCAAGAGAATGATGACTGGATCATCACCGAAATCTCACCCGACTTCTCGCGCGCCTTAAGAGAGTTTCGCATCACTGGCCCGACCAAAGACAAGATCCGCTTGACCTTTGAGCATATCACCAAAAACGATCCAAGCATCCCCAAGCCCGACCTCGCCGCCGCTTGCCTTGCCCTCGCCCCCGATCACCTCACCATCACAGAGATCGTTGATTATCTTGTGGCGCAGATCCCAGAGCCGCCCAAGTTCGGCCCAAAAGAAATCCAGGCAAGAATCGACGAGCTTGAAAGAAAGCTTGCCACCGTGCGCTCAGAATACACGGAGGTCTTACGTCAAGCGAATGCGACATCAGTAGCCGTCACCAACTTGAGCAACCAAATCAACATCATTATGAATGACATTGGCACCCTCAAAAAAGGCTTCAAGTGAATCCCCTGTACTGCTTTAAGTTGACCTCAAGCCGCATGGAGAGCGAAACAGTGACCACCCCCGCGTATCGATTCAGCAGCTCAAGCTTCAAAGGCAACCCCGAAAAAGCTGCGCGCCGCGAAGCAATCCGCGCCTACTGGTTGGCAAACCCACATGCGCTGGCCCGCGACGTGGCCGCGCACTTCGGCATCGCAAAGGATACCGCGCATCAATATCGACCAACAGCCATCAAGCACCTTGCGATCCCCCACAGAATCACCACAGCCAACGCATGCAAGGAGATCATTCGCCTCTACTTGTTAGGCACGCCGCCGCTTGACATCGCACATGAAGTGCATCGCTCATTGAGCACCGTTTGCAGAATCATTCACCTTCACCAAAAGGACCAACATGCTAATCACAATCCCAGCCCAACGAACCCCGAACCCAAACCCACCCCACCCTGAGATCACGCAGGAGATGGTTGTGTGGTTGGCGCAGGGTAGTCGCGGAATATCCAGCGAAGCCATCTTCTCACACTTGAGCGGCTTGCGAATACGCACCAAGCCCTTTGACCAAGACATCAAGAACGACCACCCAAGCGACGCCTCCGACTTTCGACGGTGCGTCGAGTTTCTTAACGCTTGCCCAACCCTTCGCCCGCACCTTCACCACATGGCGACGTTGAGCCCCATGTGGGCGGCGCTTGTGCGGGGATGGGATACCTTTGAAGCGTGGCTCTACCACAATGAGGGACCGCGCATCACCAATGCAATCCGAGAAATCACCAACAGCCACCAAGGAACTTGATTCACATGAGATACACCCAAGAGCAGATTGACCAATCCATCAAACAATACCTCATCGACTCCAACACCGAAGACAAGCAGCGCGGAGATTATCGCCACCACATCGAGCACCAATACCTGAGCGCGCTCCAAACCCTGTGCGACGACGACCTTGGAGATTACATGTGGGCGGCAGACGGCGACCGCACAGGCACAGGTACCCGCCGCCTCCCCTTTCCAACCGTGATCAAGTGTTCGTTTGGTCCCCTTGTGACCTACGGCACATACCGAGGCTTTAGCCCACTCACCCTCCCCGTGTTGACCTCGCGCAAGGTCTGGTGGCGCGGCGCACTCGCGGAAGCCTTGTGGATGTGGAAAGGGCAGACATCCCTCGCAGACCTCAACAAGCTGCTCCCCGGTGCAGGCGAAAAGTTCTGGGGACAGTGGGCGTATGAGCCCGGTGCGTTTGCCAAGACCGCAGACAAAACCGCATGGGAGTTTCGCCCCAGCCGCCACATAGGGCTGGCCTACGGACACCAGTTCGGCAAACACCTCGCCCCCACACTTGAGCGGCTGAAAGCCGACCCGACGACGCGGCGCGCTTGCTTCACCCTGCACGACGCAAATGACCTCCCCCGCATGGCGCTTCAGCCTTGCCACGGGTGCTGGATTCAGTTCGACGCGCTCCCCACCAAAGACGGCGGAAGGACATTGTTCTTGAGCATGACCCAGCGTTCGCAATCTGAGCGCCTTAATTGAGCAATCAATTAAGCAAACTTCGCTAAACGGGGAACCTCTCATTGTGAGAAAATCCCGTGCTAAATGTTGACAATATTGAAAGCAAGACCTAAGATCAAGGTTTGGATTATATCAATATGTCAACTAAATGCCTAACGACTATCCCGCAAGGGAGTAGACCGCAAGCGATTGGCGGTCGGAACGCGAAGGGGCCGGTAACGGCTCGTGATATAGTCTCATCTGCAAGGCGACTTGCAGCAGCCACAAAGTTGGCGGGGGTTGGCGTAGCGTCCACCCTGAAGATAATGTCAGCAGATTTTTGCGTGGGCGTCCCCTCAAATATCCTCAGTTATTACTACCTGTTACGGGTCGCAGCCGCGTGGCTTGGTTTCGAGATCGGGGGACTAAGCCTCACGTTCAACAACACCCACCTTTACCAAAATCATGTGGCACAAGCCAAAGCGCAGACCGAGAACCCTTGGACATGCGAACCACCCAAGCTCAAGTTTGCCCCCGGTGAAGACCTGGGCTTGCAGGGAATGGAGGACTGGCGAGCACTCTCAGCCCACGATGCGATCCAGTCACTCCAAATGGAATGGTTTAGCTTGGAAGGCGAGTACAGGTTTGCGGGTGATCTTAAATACAACGTCGCCACATGATCACCTACGCATACATCGACAGCCACTCACCCGGCCCCCATGAATGCACGGGATGTGAACTCAATTACTTCCCGCAGAGCGGTGAATTGGTTGTCCACATCCTCTACGACACGGGGGAGACTTGTGTGGTGTGCGCCCAATGTTTCCCCGTCAAATTGTGGCGCACACAAAGCCCCATCCTGCGCGATCTGCTCTACAGCCAAGCAGATCAATAAGCGGCAGGCTTCTCCCCGTCCACCTGCTCCTTGTCACCGACCACCACCAGCTTGGATGCCTCGACCCCCTTAGCGCCCGAGTATCTCCCCTTGTACGGGCGCGTCGTGTAGTTCAAGCACGCCATAAATACAAGCTGCCCAATCGCCACCCCAGGCATCAGCAGGATCGGGGCGGGACCGCAGTTGTGCAGTTCAAGCGTCAGCCGCCCATTCCAGCCGGGATCGACCCAGCCCGCCGTGATGTGGATCGACAATCCCCTCCTGCCCCAGCTTGAGCGGCCCATCACTTGCGCGCCAATGCCGAGCCCGAGACGAACCCGCTCAACCGTTTCGGCAAGTAGAAACTGGCCGGGGTCCATGACGTAACCACACACGGGATCTATCGCGTGTGACCGCGTAGCCAACTGCTCACCATAAATCACGCCCGTAGCGGTCGGGATCAGGAGGTCTGGACCAAGCGTTATGTCGTAGCTCGCAGCCTGAAGTTGCTCCGATCTAAACGGCGCAATATCCAACTCACCATGATTCATCGCATCTACAATGTCACAATCGCTTAGGATCATTACGGTTCCCCTATGTTTTGGAATGTCATCGCCTTGTGCCAATTCGCAAACCATTCACCATCCGCGCGCTGCGGATCGAAGTCACCGCTATCACGCAGAAGCACGCCGCGCCACCAGCCATAGGGATTTGTCAGTTCAGCATAAGGTGTGTAGACCGTGCGATCAGGGTACACCAGCACGGGCATCCCGGTAGCGGCCAATGCAAGGAAGTCGCTCAGTTGGTGGTATTCGTTCAGCACAAGCGCCCGTGGGTAGCTCCCCACAAGGCGCACATCAATCATGGGCTGCAATAGCCTCGACACAAAGTTTGTGTTTGCGCGCCCACCAACGGATGCGTTTTGCGCCGCCCGAAAGCGATGCGCGGTCACATCCTTGAGGAAATAGCGGCGCGGGTAAAGCGAGAACCCGTGCGCGCGCGTGTCAGTGTAGTCGTCTGTGATCGCAAGCGAGTAAAGGTTTGTGGCCGCCAACTGTGGAAACAGGATCGCCCACGCGTTGTCCGAATTGTCAGTCAGCGACGACCCACCATCTTCGCGCGAGGATATTTCAAAGCGCGTCATCCCATTAAGAAAAATCTCAGTCGCGCCATGATCGCCCAACTCATAGGTACCACTTACGCGAAAATTGAATGACGCATTAAATGCTGCGCTAATCAATGCGTCATTGATTAGCAGCTTGAGATCAAACGCCTCATCGTTGGTTGTGGGATAAAATACCCCCGGCCCCGTGGGATAAAGCTCAATCCGCGTCCAAGGATCACCCGCCCCCTCGCGGCACCATATCGCCTGATGTGGCCCAATTCTCACCCCGCCAATAATTCGATATGCACGCTCAGTCACAATTATACCTCATTTATGGGTACACGCATCGCCAAGAACTCAAGATCGAATTGCCAATTACCGTAGTAGTTGCCAGCCGAAGGTTTCGGCTCAAGATCACCGCTTGGACGAAGCAGCGTCCCCGCCACATAGCCCGCATAGTTGGTATCCCCGCGCACCATCGGGCGGCGCACGCTTGCGTCAGGCATGATGATCACGGGAGCGCCTTGGTTCGCGTAGTTCATGAACTCCATCAGCGCATGGTATTCATTGAACACCAAGCCCTTTGGAACCGCTTGCGCCAACCGCAAGCCCACCCGATACACCGCATCCGCCCCCACAAACACCGTGCGCGTTGTCCCATCATCTGCCACCGCTTGAGCGGCACGGTAATTCTGCTTGGTGACATCATCCGCCAATAACCTGCGCGGCTGAAAACAAAACCCGTGATGCCTTGGATGCGTGTAGGTAGTGGAGTTAAATGCTGTGCCCGTGACGGTCTTACTCCAAATGCCCGCCGCCGCCAACTCGGGAAACATGTACCACCACAGGTTGTCGGAGTTATCGGTGGTTCCGCCCGCTGGATTGCGCGCGCTAATTGCAACCGATGTTGCCGACGTAGCGGGCTTGGTCAGCGTAAACTTGCCCAAATCATCGCCGCTCGCCACCATGTCCAATACGCACGCAGATCCCACGTTCTGCAAAAAATCTTGCATCCCATAAACAAGATCATAGCTGTATTCGTTACCTAACCCATAGAGCGTATCCGACTCGCCACCCATCGTTGTGATGTAATCCGCAATCACAGCACTTGACCATGCGCCCAAAGCCGTATTGCGAAACCATAGCTTTTGTGTTGCGCTCACCCGAACCCCACCCACAAACCGAATCCTGCGCGTTGGTGCTGGCATTTTATACGTCTATCCTCATGGCTTCCTCGGCTTCCAGGGTGTAGCCAAGCAGGGTGAAGTTCAGGGTTGTGTCGCGCGGAACCCAATCAAACAGCGTAAACTCGATGTAACCCTCAATCTGCCCATACGCTGTGCCGCCGCCGTCACCTAATTCAAAATCCATCGCAAACTCATTCACGGTGTTGCCCGTGCATGGCAAGTGTAGCGCGGGGCTGATCGCAAGCGAAGGGTTTGTGATGCGCGCCTCGACATCAATCTGCCCTTCGTCGAGGTCGGTCTTGTAAAACCCCTGTAGCCGCAGCGTGCGTGCATAGTTCTCGCGCTGTGCGACAAACTGCAAAAGCATCACCGTCATCTCGCTGCTTTTCATTAGCCGCGAGCACACACCGGGAATTGCGAGCCGACGCCGACACGCGAGCACTTGCACAGCGCGCGCGAGCGTGGCCTGTGTTTCGTAATCCGACATGTCCCCATTCTTACCCAACACAAGCAGCGGGCTCGGAAAGCCACCGCGAACACCATCCGCAATCACGATTGTAGCCATGTTATTTTACTCCAATACCGCAGGAAGCGCGAAGATCATAATGGTTCCAATCTCGCACGCATCAAGCTCAAGCGTGATCACGTCGCCGTTGCGACATGCGAGACTTGTGCTGGGAGATGTAGGCTGATTCCAAGCTGCGGAATTTGTCGCGTTCGCCGCCGTCACGATAGCGTTTGCGCCTGCGGTTAAACGAATCATGCACCATCCCGCCACCTTCGCGTCAATCAGGTAAACCCAACAGCTTATGCCTGGACTTCCCGGTGGGAGGCTAGCGCGACACTGTGCAAAGACCTGATAACCCGTCCCACTCTTACCCATCGCCATGTTAATGTACGGGATTGTAGTGTTAAAGCTGCTCGCTGACGCAATCAGCACAGGCACCGCCCGCTCATAACAAAACTCAAGCAGCGCGGCCATCACCTGAATCAACCCTGCACTGAGCGGCTTATCGGCATCCGCGAGCACGGCAGAGTCCAGCGCAAATAGCGGCGCAGGGTAATCGCTCAAGTTGTATAACCCTAGCGGTAGCGCGCTAAAATCCGCATACCATTTCACCTCAAGGCAATAAATGGCCGAGTCGCTCCCCAGCGCGGCCCCGTAGGTCTTGAGCCAAATATCAAACGTCGTGTAATCGGCGGTGTAATCAAGCGCGAGGTCGGCCAACTTCCACACAAAATCCGCATCCAAATTGCCCGCGTTCACCTCCGCAGTGACCGCCGCCGCGCCGTCCACCGAGTAAGACACCTCCCATGTTGTCGTCGCGCCCGCGTTCGCCGTCGGGCGATTCCCCCGCAGGTACACGACCGCCCGATAGGTGATATTGTTGAGCCCCCGATAGGGTGTGGGAAACTTGTAGCGGTGCTTGTAGCTTGTCCCGGTGGGATAGCCTTGACCCATCCACCGCTCATTCGCCGCGTGCGTGTCGCACACCAGCACGGGTGCTTTGTGGTTCAGGCAGGAATTGACGGCCTCAGCCAACTCCTGCCAAGAGAGCCGCGTGCCGCCGTCGTTGCCGATGATCTGCCCGCCGCCCTTGCACTCGCCGGGAATGTTGATGGGGGTGTTGACTGTGCGTGCCATAAAATCTCTCAGGGGTAGGAGTAAGCGCGATCACCAGCGGCGCCCAGGTTCACGCCGTCCGACAAGTGAACATATTTTTGTTGAGCGGCCGTTGATGAATCGTAGGATGCCCAGATCACCAGCGCGGGCAGCGCGATGCTTGCGGATGTAGTGAACTCGATCTCTGTGGAGCTTGGAATGCTCAGGATCGTCTTGGTGACGGTCGAGCCGTCCACGATGCTATACAGCGTCACGATCATCCCGGCCTCAAAAAAGTCGGTGTCATCCTCCCCGGCATTGGAGAATGTGGTCTGCACGTTGATGGTCTGGTGCGACCCGCCGCCGCCCTTATAGCTCACCGCGTAGGCGCTTGGTGTGATGCGGCTGTAGCGGTTCCCCGAATAGGCGCGCACGACGAGCACCAGCTTGGCGAAGTAACGCGCCGTCCCAGAGCCCGCGCTCATGTAGAACTTGCTCCGACCGAACACCCGCGCAGGCATCGCCGTCACGCCCCGACCGCTCCCCCGCTCCTCGGGCAGCACCGTTGAGGTCACGACGACATCCGACCCCAGCTTGAGCAGCCACGCGGCAGGTGTGGCCAAGTAGACCTCGACGACCGCATAGGGGAGCGCATACGCCGCAAAGATCCTGTTTGCCAGCCGCCGCGCGACCACAAGCCCACCCACTGGTCCGGGGTTGCCGCGCACCTGTAGGCTCATGGGCTCCTTGGCCCCATAGCTGGAAATGGAGTCGGCGCGCTTGAGCGGCACCTTGAGCCCCGTGTTTTTGGTCACGGGGTTGTAGTCGGCCTGCACGTCGATCTGATTGACGATGCGGTTCTCGGCCCGATCAAAGCCGATGCCCTGGTTCTCAAGGTCGGTCACAAGATTTGATGCGTCGATCACGAAAGCGTCAACCTCATCCGACTCAGCCAGGGGACGTGTGGTTGCCAAGTAAAGCACGCCGCCGTCAGAGCATATCTGGAATTGCGACAGCTTGCACTCGTTGTCCAACAACTCGCGCATCTTGTCGCCGCGCCGTATGCACCAATACCGCTTCTCAAGCCCCGCATCCGCGTGCTCAGTAAATGAGGTCAAGTCGAAGTAGTCGCCGTGAATCGCCATGCCCGCGCTCAGCCAGCCCACGTCGTAGGTCGCGTCAAGCACCCCTTCACTTCCCGACCCCCCGATCAGTAGTTGCAACAACCCCTTCGCCGCTGAGATCCCGTTACGGAAAAACACCACCCGTTCAAACTCAGGTAGCTTTAACTCCTTGTCCCCGGCAGGATCAGGGATCTCAATATAGACCTCATCCGCCGCACCAAAGCCGAAGAAGTTGTTGCCATCCACGTTCAAGTAAAACCCAGCCGCGCGCCAACTGCTCACCCAGCCCGCAAAGTTACCCTCCGAGTATTCGACAACATCAACCCCGTCGATGATCCCATGCGCACCCAACACGCCGCCGTCATCAAAATGCGCAGTCGCCAGCATAATGTTATCCGCATCCCATTCGGTCATATCGTGCAGGTAGAGGCGCGACGGCGCGAGATAATCTCTGCGCGGCCACCTAAATGCGGCAGGTGACTTGGTGGCCACAATCTTCGTTGTGCCCACATTCTTAGATCCTTGCGCAAAATAAGAGTCATTTGTAAATCCGAGGTCACGCAGAAACGACTCCTTGCCAGAGTAGCGCGTAAACACATCCAGCGATGTTTCCTCGGGCAAACTCCCCTGAAGCGCAAACGCAAGCACTTGCTTATTTGTGAATGACCCATCCGTTGATATTTCAGGCAAAATCCTCAAGAACGGTGCGCCCGGTGCAAACAAATCCGCTATCACAAGGTTTGGCAAAAGACCGACGTTGTAAAAATGCTCAATCGCAGACTGGCGCATGTATTCGCCAAGTTGGTCGGGTGAATAAATGCCCTCGGGAACATCCCCCATCCCCGCGCCCGTATAGTAGCGCAGCCGATAATCAAGCATCGCCATCCCAATCGGCGCGGTGTCGGCCTGCGAAAATGCCGCGCCCGCTGGATCGGTCGAAGTCAGCCCATATGCCTCATCCGCTGTGCCCACTGACGAGATCATTCTGAACAAAAGCTTGCGCCCATCATTGGTTCGCTCAACACGGTAATGCGTGCGCCATGTTGATGCATGAGAGTCGTTGCGCAAGAAATATTCAAGGTTATCAAGATACGTTGCGGCAGTCGTGCCGATGCTGAAATCTTGCGCAAGGCTTGGTGTTGTCTTGGCGCGTGCCTGCATACTTCCGCCAGGGTAATCCCACTGAAGCATGTCCCCATCCGCAATCGAAGCCCAATCCACAACCGTCACCGAAATCGGAGCACTCGTGAACGCCGTACCTCGAAACACGATGCTGAATCGCCAGTTGTGCGGCCCAATGTAGACGCGAGATACTTGACCGCGCGAAGTCCAACCAAAGCCGGGACCAAACCCCACTGTCGCCCTCGGCACCTTCGCCAAAATATCGCCGTCAATCAGCGCATCGAGCCCCGCAGTCTCAAGGACGACGCTTGCAAGGTCGCCACCCTCGCGCACGTTCGTAATCACAAACCGATCCATCAGCTTGGTATTTGGTTCATTTGTCACCAAGTCGCTTCCATCTTGTCGGCTGTAAGTCTCAAATTGCCCAAGGTGTGCGTTCGCTGACAACTCGGTCAACTGCCAATGACCCAAGCTCGCATACAACTCGACCACGCGCCCTTCCCAAACGAGAGGGAAATCGGCCACGATCAAACCCGTTGCGTGGCTCTCATCGTCTGAGTGGCTCTCAAAGTTGTGCTGTTTGGTCTTAGAGCCGTAGCGTCCCCGCTGTGTAGGACCGCGCACGGTGGTTGTGTTTGTGGTGTCATCACAAATGACAGTCTCAAGCCCGATGTAGAGGTTCACGTCGCCGCTCACCGGGTCCCAGGCATTTGACAGAAAAGTGATGTTCGGTGTGCCGCCTGCAATCAAATCAGCGCCCAGGTTGGCGGTCAGCACGCCATCAGTACGCCCCTTGATCGCGCGCGCCAAAAGTTTCAACCACTGCGACTCCTCCTGTGTGATGTTTCCATCAATGGTCCCGTCAATCCTGAAAGTAAAATTCAAGCCACCCGATTGCGGCATCCCGCCCTTTGGTTGCATTTGTGCATCCACCTGCCCCCACCCCTCGGGCATGTGTAAGCACGTCATCCAGTCATAGGTGTCCCCATCAAACTCCCAATAGGGACGGCCATTGGATCGCGTGCCTGTGATAAATGCGCGCGGCACCTCACCCACACAGAACAGGTAAGGCAGCCCGCTAATGCGCACCCACCAAAAGATCGCAGTGGAGGTTTCGTCGAGTCTTGATTGAAATGTCTCAGGCATGTGTCACCAATCTGTTTTTGAAATGGCCCACAGGAGTAGGCCAGCCGCCACCACAAACACAATCACCGCCACCACAATCACCGTCATATATCCGTTCTCACGCTCGCCGTTGGCCGCGTCCAGCGCCCATCCAGTGCGGTGCCTCGGCTCGACGGCGCATCCCGATTCATCGTCTTGACGATACTCTTACCCGTGAGCGGCTGCAATTCGATGAAGACCTGCATCATCACGCTTGGCCCGCGATCACGGGAGAACGCGACGGTGTTGTTCGACAGCGCCGTTCGCTTAGTCGTTTCGTTCTTTTTGTCCTCGGCTGCTGCGCCGCCACCAGACGCCCCCGCGATTGCGAAGAACTTGGCCGCCGCAAGCGCGTGCATTGTGCCGCCCAGAATGTTGCCGCTCGCATAGTCGCCAATGGCCTCGGCGGTGTGGACGGCACCCTTGATTGCGGCCTTGTAGCGTTCGTTTTTGATGACCGAATCAGCAGCCTTGCCCGCCGCGCCAATGATTCCACCAACACCTTTTACATAAATACCAACCGACTCGGCATCAGCATCATTCATCTTGCGACGGTGATCGGCCATCTCAAGCTGCATTTTATCCACTTCCTCAAACACACCCATCAAGCCAATGCCAGACGCCATGCCCATGTCTGCAAATTGTGCGAGGCTTTTTCCCTGCTCAGTCAGGCCACCCTGAAAGGTGGCCTTGCCCGCTTCGTTTGTGCTGCGCGCTTCGTCGGAAAAGTGAGACATTAGCTCCTGCGTTTCACTCAGCATCGCAGAATAACTAGCCATCTCCTCTTGGCGAAGCCTCGACGACTCAGCAAATCGCGCCCTGTCTAAATCGCCTTGCAGCTTGTTTATATCGCGCGCATATTGCGCTTTGATAATAAACATTTGTTCTTCGTTGTAGAATGTGCTGTTGACCTTCTCTTGGTACACGGCATCCAATGCGGCAATTTCTTTTCGCTTGGCAATCTCCTCGGCGGAAAGATCGCGCGTGCCCTCCCCCGCCACGCTACCATTTAGGGTTTCGGTCAAGCCATCCCATTCAAGCGACTCGCGTGCGGCCTTTGCGTCGGCAGCAGCCGCATCAAGCTTCTCCTGCCACTTG
>JACCDG012007942.1_pt1 | contig 18391 bp, 20 predicted proteins | sample 7442471 | NCBI WGS metagenome assembly JACCDG01 (sample SAMN15323444, study PRJNA562643) | freshwater metagenome | isolation source: river surface water | place: USA:Blue River Watershed | collected 2017-08-17 | reverse complement strand
GGCCCCAGCCACGCAGAAAGTGCTGGCCCAGACCGGCCTGACGCTGGACCAGATCGACGTGATCGAATCGAATGAAGCCTTCGCCGCGCAGTCGCTGGGCGTCTGCCGCGGGCTGGACCTCGATCCGGCGCGCACCAACCCGAACGGCGGCGCCATTGCACTCGGCCATCCGCTGGGCGCCAGCGGCACGATCATCACGATCAAGTGCCTGTACGAGCTGCAGCGCACGCAGAAGCGCTATGGCCTGGTGACGATGTGCATCGGCGGCGGCCAGGGCATCGCCGCCATCTTCGAGCGCGCCTGATCCGCAGCGCAGCTGATCTGCAGCGCAGTTGAAAGCAAAAGGGCCGGCAGCATTGCCGGCCCTTTTTCATGGCTGCCTGTCGCAACTATGGCGACTCTGGCGACTCTCGTGACTCTGGTGACTCTGGCGACTCTGGTGACTGTGGTGACTCTGGTGACTATCGTGGCGGTCCTGGCTGCCGCTGCTGCCTCAGTCGCCGGCGCAGGCAATGTTCATCAGCTTTTCTTCCGGGGTGCCCGGGATCACATCGCGCCAGTCGCCGACCACGGTGTCTTCGGAGACCTGGGCGCCGCTACCCATGCGGCCGGCCATCTTGTGCACGCTGAGCACGCGCGTGCGCAGGTGGCGGCAGTTGTATTCGGTCGGGTATAGCACCGACAGGTAGGGCCGGCCCTGCTCGGCTGCCTCGCTGGTCAGGTCGTGCAAGTCCCAGACGATGGCCATGCCGCTCATCGCGACCCGTCGCACCGGGTCGTAATAGCGCGTCGCCTCCTGGCTGCGCGAATAATGTTCCCATCGCTCGGCGGCTGCGTCGGTCGCGATCAGCAAGGCCATCAGGGTCAGCAAGCGTTTCATCTGTCATCCTCGTCAACGGAAATGCCGGAGGATTGTGCCATTCAATCCGGAAACCGGAAAGAGCGGTCCCGGAAAAGAAAAAGGACTGCCGAGGCAGTCCTTGTTCCGAGGTCGTGCGGCTGATCAGGCAGCGACTTTCTTCGCCGACTTGGCCGGCTTGGCGGTGGTCGCGAAATGCGCGCCCATTTCACCCAGCTGTTCCTGGTACTTGTCGTACGAAGTCTGCGCGACCTTGAAGAACTGCTCGTATGCCGCGTTGGCATTGGCGACGCCGGTCTTGAAGGCATCGACGAAGGACTCGGTACCGGCCGGGGCCGACTTGGTCAGGTCATTCACCAGCGCGTTGACGTGGGCAGCGGTCTCGGCAGCACGTGCCTTGGCAACATCTGCCAGTTCGGCCTGGGCCTTCGAAGCGATGGCAGCCACGTGGCGGGCATAGGAAACGGCCTTGTCAGCCGACGGCTGGGCATGGGCCTGGATCACGGCCATCGCCGCCTGCGGGTCTTTGGCAGCCAGGATTTCCTGGGTCACTGCCGACATGTCTTCCATCGACGCCTTGGCCGTCGCAACGTTCAGTTCGACCAGGCCGGTGACGGCGTGCAGCGCTTGCTCGGCCAGGCTGGAAGCAGCATGCAACTGGTTCTCGATCTGGGACTTGGTGGCTTTCGACAGCTGATCAACATTGACATTGAAATTCATGTTTTTCTCCAGGTTGCGATGATGGACATTTCGTTTGTGCGGTGCAATAACGAGATTCTAACCGGAGAAAAACCTACGTCAAGCAATATTTATTGCAACGCACAATACGTCGCTTTACTTAGCTCATTGGCAATGCTGCGCGGCCAGGCGCACGGCGGGCGCCAGGTCGTCGGCATAGCCGGCCCGCGCTGGCTCGCCGCTCTCCTGCCCGATCTCCTGCCCGATCTCCTGCCCGATCTCCTGCCCGAACTGCTGGCCGATCACGCCGGCGCGAACCAGCTTGGCTTTCACCCGCTCGTTGGCCTCGCACAGCACCACCCGGATGCCCCGCCGCTGCAGCTTGGCCATGACTTCCTGCAGGGTCTGGATGCCGGTGATGTCCATGAAGGGCACATGCCGCAAACGTAACACCAGCGCAGCCGGCTCCAGATGCGTATGCACCAGCGCACGTTCGAAGTTCTCGACGGCGCCAAAGAACATCGGCCCGGCGATCTCGTAGACCAGCAGGTCGGCCGGCAGCGGTGCCAGCCCCTGCCCGGCCAGCTCCAGGCGCAGCTCGGCCTCGTCCACCGGCTGGGTCTCGACCGCCTCGGCCATGCGGCGCAGGAAATGCAGGATCGCCAGGATCACGCCGACATTGACCGCCACCACCAGGTCGGCAAAGACAGTCAGCAGAAAAGTGATCACGAGGATGGCGCGGTCCGCACGCGGCGCGGTCTTCAGCAGGTGGGCGAAGTGCCGGACCTCGCTCATGTTCCAGGCCACGACAAACAGGATCGCCGCCAGCACCGCCAGTGGTATGTCCGAGGCCAGCGGCGCGAGGAACAGCAGCACCGCCACCAGCAGCGCCGCATGCACGATGCCGGCCAGCGGGCTGGTGGCGCCGTAGCGGATATTGGTGGCCGTGCGTGCGATCGCGCCTGTGGCGGCAAAACCGCCGAACAGCGGTGTGACCAGGTTCGCGATGCCCTGCCCCAGCAGCTCCTGGTTGGCGTCGTGCCGGGTGCCGGCCATGCCGTCGGCCACCACCGCGGACAGCAAGGCTTCGATCGCGCCCAGCATCGCAATCGTGAACGCCGGCCCGATCAGCGCCAGCCATTGCGACAGCGGCAGTTCAGGCAGGGCGAACGATGGCAGCCCGGTCGGGATGCCGCCAAACGCGGAACCGATGGTGGCCACGCCCGGCAGCGCCAGCGCCGTCTGCAGCAGGGTAACGACGATCATTGCCACCAGCGGCGCAGGCATGCGCGCCAGCCAGCGCAGGCGCGAGCTGAAGATCGCCAGCAGCAGGCCCACCGCGCCCAGCGCCAGCGTCGGCCAGTGGCTGGCCGGCAGCGATTGCAGCAACTGCCAGAGCTTGTCGTGGAAATGCTCGCCGGCCGGGCGCGGCAGGCCGAGGAAATCACTGCACTGGCCGACGAAGATGATCACGCCGATGCCGGCGGTAAAGCCGACGATCACCGGCGCCGGTATGAACTTGATCACCGCACCCATGCGGGTGAGGCCCATCAGGACCAGGATCAGGCCGGCCATCAGGCTTGCCACCTGCAGGCCGGCGACGCCGTAGCGGGCCGTGATGCCGGCCAGGATGGCGATGAAGGCGCCGGTCGGGCCGGCGATCTGCAGCCGGCTGCCGCCCAGCACGGCGATCAGCCCGCCGCCGATGATGGCGGTATAGATGCCCTGCTCCGGTCGCACGCCCGAGGCGATCGCAAAGGCCATCGCCAGCGGCAGCGCGACCACGCCGACGACCAGGCCGGCGACGATATTGTTCCACCAGTGCTGACGGGCCAGCAGCCCCGAGCGATAAGCGTCGAGCAGCGCGATCATGCGGCCATCATAGCCGACCCGCCTGCGGCGATGCCTCAATCAAACGCGAATACGATCGCGGTCACGTCGTCGCGGCGCAACTCGTCGCCCTGCCAGCGGGCGAGGCTGGCCTTCATGCGCGATGCGATGACCTCGGCCGGCTCACCGCGGCTGGCCTCGAGCAGCTGCACCAGCCGCCGGTAGCCGTAGGCGCGCCGCGGGCCGAGATCGGCACCGGCATCGGCATCGGCAATGGCGCCGGGATCAACAGCGGCAGCGCCGCCGTGGTCGCGCCCGATCTGGTCGGTAAAGCCGTCCGAGACCAGCACGAAGCTGCTGCCGGGGCCGTAGGCAATGCGCTGCAAGGCCGGTGCCGCCGACGGCGGCTGCTGGTAGCCGAGCGAGAGGCGCGAGGGCTGGATGCGGTCGACGCGGCCGTCGGCCCACAAATGGATCAGGCCGATCTTGGCGCCGGCGAATTCGAGCACGCGCTCGCGCTTGTCGATGCGCACCATGGCGGCGTCGCAGCCGTCATCGCTCTCGGCGCTGGCACTGTCCTGGTTGAGCCCGACGCGCAGCGCGTGGTCCAGCGCCATCAGCGCGGCCGACGGATCGAGCTCGGGGTCGGTCGCGAACATGCGCTCCAGCGAAGTCGAGATCAGCACCGACAGCATCGCGCCCGGCACGCCATGGCCGGTGCTATCGGCCAGCGCCAGCGCGATGCGCCCCTGGGCATCGGGCAGCGAGGCCCACCAGACGTCGCCACCGATGGTGTCGCGCGGCTCCCAGATCGCCTGCAGCGACTTGAACTGGCCGGCGATGCGCTGTGCGCGCGGCAATTGCGCCTTCTGCAAGCGGCTCGCATAACGGATGGAATCGACCACCATCGCGTGCTGCTGCTCGACCTGGGCCATGCTGGTGGCCAGCTCGCGGGTGCGCTCGGCGACGGTGGCCTCGAGCACCTGGTTCTGGTTCTGCACCAACGCGGCCCTGGCCTCGATGGTGTGGGTCAGCTCTTCCTGCAGCCAGCGGTTCTTGCTGAACACGGCCAGCGCCATGATCAGCGCCTCGCAGCAGACGCCGATGGCCTGCGCCGTGTTCGGGTTCTGGATGAAGAAGCCGAAGCCGGTCTTGTCGAGCAGCGTAAAAGGCGACGACACATTGATCAGGCCGAGGAAGAAGATGAAGCGGAAGATGATGTAGGGGACCATCGCCAGCATGAAGAACTTGGCCACCCGCAGTCCCTGCCGCAAACGGACATAGGCACAGCCCCAGATGGTCAGCAGCGTCAGCAGGATCACGCCCCACAGCGGCAGCCACAGCAGCTTGAGGCCGAGGCCGTGGTCCACGAAAATCAGCAGGAACAGGTGGCCGAGCGTGAAGGCGAGATAAGCGTTGGTCAGCCTGAAGGCGCGCGGCATGCGCGACCTCAGCTCGAGGAAATTGCGCGCGAAGATCACATAGCCCATCGACTGCCCGTAAGCGAGCACCGTCAGCCACAGGTTGGCGCTGGTCATGTTGCCGATGCGGCCGCTGCCGACGTCGACGTACAGCTCGAACAGGCGTATGCCGTCATGCACCGGCAGGCTGGAGGCCGACAACAAGGCGAACATGATCCAGACCGCGTAGGCGACGCTGGTGCGGTCCCGGTTGTGATAGGCCGAGGTCCAGCCGAAGACCAGCAGCGCGAACAGGACGCCGACCAGCAGCCCCTCGATGTGCAGCCCGTAGCGGCGCAATTCGAGATAGCGTGCATGGTCGAAGAACAGCACCCTGACTGAGGACGCCTGGGTGTTCGCATTCGATGTCAGGCGCGTCAACACCCGCGTGGTCTCGCCCCGGCGCAGGGTGAACACCGGCCACTGGCTGTCGGCGGTCGTGGCAGCGCTGGCATGAGGATCCAGCGTGACGAGGGGCGCATGGGTGGCATGGAAGGTCGAGCCGGGCCGCAAATCCAGCCGGCGGCCGCTGGCATCAATGACCGTGCTTTGCACCTCATACCAGCCGGGCGCATCGATGCGCAGCTCGCGGTCGGCATCGAGCCGGCTCGCCAGCTCGCTGAGCACCCAGTACCGGGTCTTGCGGGCGGGGACGCCGATGCTGGCCGGAGACTTGAACTCCGCTTGCCGGGCCAGCACCGCATCGACCGTCAGCGTGCCGGATGGGTCTTCCAGCACGCGCGCGCTGCTGTCGGTGAAGATGACCGGGGTGCCAGGCGCCACCGGCATGGCGGCCGCGATGCCGGAGGCCAGCGAGAGCATGGCCAAAGCCCGGCCCAGCCAGCGCCGCAGGCGGGCTGTCTTGCGAACCGAGCCATTGATTTTTTCCATCTTGATATGCTTCCGCTAGTTGCTGTGCAAATCCCGGTGATTGCTTGTGAGCAATTCAGCGTGAAATCTAGCACAATGCACCCTCTGCAGAAATGCATGCCCGGCCAGTCTTGTGAAGAAGAACGTCGCCATTTTCCTGCACCACCCCATCTGTTCCACCGAGTCGGTGAACGGGATAGTGCGCGCGCTGTCGCCCGCCTATGACCTGAAGATTTTCACCAAGCATGCGGTGCATGAGGGCTACTTCGACGATGTCGACCTGGTGGTCTTCCCCGGCGGCTATGGGGACGCCAGCAAATTCCACCATGCGCTGAAAGAAAATGCCGCCGAAGTCCGGCGCTTCCTGCGGCGCGGCGGCAAGTACCTCGGCATCTGCATGGGCGCGTACTGGGCCGATGCCTACTATCTCGGCGTGCTGCAAGAGACCCGGGTGCTGCAATACATCAAGCGACCGCGGGCAGACATTCGTTCCTCGTATGGCACCACGCTGCCGGTCGATTGGCAGGGCCGCAAGGAGAGAATGTATTTCTATGACGGCGCCACTTTCACCGGTGGTGAGTTCGAGACCATCGCCAGCTACGGCAACGGCGACCCGATGGCCATCGTCCAGGGCAACCTCGGGCTGGTCGGCTGCCATCTGGAAAGCGAGGCTTTCTGGTACGACAAGAAGATCATGCAGCCCTACTGGCACCATGGCGAGCACCACCGGCTGCTGCTGCAATTCGTCGCTGATCATCTGCTGGGCGAGCCGCAGCTGCCCTTGTTCTGAACCCGGCCCCGGCTCAATGACCGGCAAGGGGTGACTCATGCCGGGCCTGGGGTGACTCGTGCCGGGCATCTGGCATCTGGCATCTGGCATCTGGTATCTGGCGACCCGCCAGTCGACAGCGCGCAACAGGCAGTGCATCGGCCACTGGAAAATTCGGGCAAAACGGGCGACTATTTCGGCCCCCCCTCGCGGCCAGCGCCGCGCGGCTAGCCACTCATCGCAGGAGCACTCATGGCACGCGTCAGCACTTACCTGAATTTCGCCGGCAACACGGAAGCGGCATTCAACTTTTACCGCCGGGTATTCGGCACTGAATTCGCCGGCCCGGTCGCGCGCTTCAGCGAAGCGCCCGCCCATCCCGACCATCCGCTGTCGGAGGCCGAAAAACAGCTGGTGCTGCATGTCGAGCTGCCCATCCTCGGCGGCCACATGCTGATGGGAACGGATGCACTGGAATCAATGGGCATGAAGGTGACCGCGGGTAACAACGTGCACCTGAACCTGGAACCGGATACGCGCGACGAGGCCCGGCGCTTGTTCGATGCGCTGGCCGATGGCGGCCAGGTCAGCATGCCGCTGCAGGACATGTTCTGGGGTGCCTACTTCGGCAGCCTGACGGATCGCTTCGGCACCCACTGGATGGTCAACTGCGCGGCACCCGCCGGCAGCTGATCCGGCTCAACGGCGCCAGCCTGGCGCTGGCGGCCCGGCCGCACGGGGGAAATCCTCAGCCGGCCTCGCCGCTGCCGCAGGCAAGCTTGAAGGGACTGCCCAGCGAGCGGCGGTCAAATTCATCGGTCCAGTCGCTGCGTGCGGCCTGCTGATGGACGACATTGCCGAGGCCGGCCCGGTCAGAAAAAAACACCGTGTGCACGATGCGCGATTTCTTGCGATCGCAATCGAACTCCAGCGTTGATCGGGACGCGTTGTAATAAAAGACCTGGGGCTTTTCTTTGTTCGTCACGTAACCGGTCTTGATGCGCTTGTAGCGAAACAGCACGACCACGCTGGCTATCTGCCCGCGCCGCTGTACCGTTTCCTTGAGCGCCAGACTGCTGGCAATTTCAGATTTGCCGGTGGCAGCCGGACGTGCCGGGGAAGCCACGCCGGTCGCACTGGCCGGCGCCGAGGCGAATGTCGCCAGCAGCAGGGCCGACAGCGAAGCCCGAAACAGCGCGTCCAGCGCGGCCGGCAGCGAGCCTCGGGGGAAGCGGATGCAGCGCAACGCGGCGGCGGGATGCTTGGGCACGTGTCAGGGTGAGGACGGGTGGTTCTGATCGAGACTGTACATCACCGCCGTGACCAGGATCGCTGCGACCGGCCCGGCGAGCGGCTGCACGATGGCCACTACGACCGGGGCGATCAGGACGAAATAGCGCAAGCCGGTGCTGTAGAACAGCCCTGCCTTGCGCACGTAATGCTCGCCGATCGGTATCCAGTGTCGCTTTTCCTGCGCATCGGCCGGCATGCCCGCGATGAAACTCGCATGCGTGTAATAACGCAGCGACATCACCGACGACAACAGCGAAATGAACAGGAACAACAGCAGCACCAGCTCGAGCACATGTCGCGGCACCAGGAAATCGGCCGGCGAGGCGTCGGCATTCACCATCGCTTTGAACGAGGGGGCTGTCAGCGTGATCGAGCCCATCAGGGCCAGTGCCGCGGTGGAGGCCGTCATCGTCGCTGACATCAGCGAATTGCGCAGGGTCTGCACCGCCAGGATTTCGTTGCCGGCACGGCGGGCAATGGCATCGAACCAGATCCCGCGCAAATTCGCGTGACTGCTGCGCGCCACCCCTTGCGGGTTGAAGCGCTCGGCCAGCGACAGCAGCGCCTGGTACAGCGCCAGCACGCCGATGGTGGCCAGTGTCGGCCACCAGTCGCTGAGGGCATGGACCGTCATGGCGTGTCGGTCTTGCCGGCTGCATGGCCAGCGGCTTCGCTGCCGGCACCAATCACTGCCTGCGCTGCCCGCGCTGTCTTGCGTTTCTCCAGCAGTTCAAAGATGACCATGCCGGCCACCATTGCAGCGACAAAAATCAGGGCCTTGGCCTCGCCGGCGCCGGCTGCGACGATGCCGGGTCCGGGGCAGAATCCACCCACGCCCCAACCTATGCCGAACAGCACGCTGCCGACCAGCAGGCGCCGGTCGATATGCATGCTCGTCGGCAGCTTCAGCTCGACGCCGAGCATGGTTTCCATGCGCTGATGGGCGACGCGGAAGGCGACCACGCCGACCGCAATGGCGCCGGCCATCACCAGCGCCAGCGACGGATCCCAGTCGCCCGCCAGATCGAGAAAGCCGATCACCTTGGCCGGGTTGGCCATGCCGGACACGATCAGGCCCAGTCCGAACACCAGGCCCGACAGAAATGCAGTCATCAATGTCATGCGGGCTCCTTAAACGGACAACAGGTGACGGGTGACGAACACGGTCGCAAAGCCGGCGCCCATGAAGGCCAGCGTTGCCACCAGCGAACGCAGCGACAGGCGCGACAGCCCGCATACGCCATGGCCGCTGGTGCAGCCGCCGCCGTAACGGGTACCGACGCCGACCAGCAGGCCGGCCAGCACCAATGCACCGTCGCTGGCCTCGATGGTGCGCGCCGGCAGCGTGGCAAACAGCGCATAGGCCGCCGGCGCCAGCAGCAGGCCGAGCAGGAAGGCGATGCGCCAGCCGGCATCGCCCGGCTCACGCCTGAGCAGGCCGCCGAGTATCCCGCTGATGCCGGCGATGCGGCAATTGAGCAGGACAAACATCGCGGCCGAGATGCCGATCAGCACCCCGCCCGCCAGCGCCCACCAGGGGGTAAAGGCATTCCAGGCTATGGTCATCATCACTCCTTCGGACAATATGTCTGGTACAGCGCGCCCAGCACTTGCAGCAGGTCGGGGTCGCTGACGCTGTAGTAAATACGACGGCCGTCACGACGGGTGCTCACCACACCCTCGTTGCGCAGCACGCCCAGTTGCTGGGACAGCGTGGGCTGACGGATATCGAGCGCCTCTTCGAGGTCCTGCACGCACAACTCGCCCTGCGACAACTGGCACAGCAGCAGCAGCCGGTCTTCGTTGGCCATCAGGCGCAGCGCGCGCACGGCACGCTGGGCGGCATTGCGCAGCCGGCCCATGTCGAGGCCTTCCTGCGAGCCAACCTCGAGCGGAGGTCCTTGTTCACTATCAATGGTTATCATGAGACGCTAAGATCGATGACCGCCGGGCTGGCGGCTAAGCTGATGAATTAATATTATATGGTTAAATATAATATCTCGCTTGCCCTGCCGCCTGCCGCCCTCAGCTTTACAGACCCTGCCCGCCCCATGCGACTGAACCTGCTTGCCCCCGCCCTGAGCTTGTCGCTGCTGTTGCCAGCGCTACCGGTAGCTGCCGACGAATCCCGCTTCGCCAGCCAGGCACTGCGCTGCTCGGCGGTGTTTGCCGTTTTCATTGAGGCCAATGCCGACGATGCGGCCTTGTCCGGCAAGTTCCGGAAAGCGCAGAAGATCTTTGACGAAGTCTATGCGGGCGAACGACGCGACAAGAGCGCCGATGCCGGCCCGGAGATCGGTGCCCGGCGAGCGGCGCTGCTCAAGGAATTCCGCGACAACTTCCGCGAGCGCGAGCCTTATCTGCACGAAGAAGGCGTGCTGTGCGGCGCATGGGCCGAAGGCTTTCTGGCACAGGGCGAGCAATGGGCGTTCATCCCGGTGATACCGAAGGTGATCGCACAGAGCGCGCGCGACGAGTACAGCCGCATCGGGCCGGCCTCGTTCACGCGCTGGGCCAGATAAGCGCGGTACCGGGATCGCCTACAAGCGGGCTCAGCCCCCATCACGGCTGAGGGCTCAGGGCTCAGGGCTGAGGGCTGAGGGCTGGGGGCCGGGGTCTGGCTGGCCGCTCAGGCCTGATCGGCCTCGTCCAGGAAGTTCGCCACCAGTTGCGCGAAACGCGCCGCATGCTCGATCTGCGTCCAGTGCCCGCAACGGCCAAAGACATGCAGCTGCGAGCGCGAGATCAGTCCGGACAGTCGCAGCGAATTCTGCAGCGGGATCACCTTGTCTTCGCGGCCATGGACGATCAGGGTTTCCTTGTCGATCTTTGCGATATCGGCTTCAGCGCTGGCCAGTGCATCGACCCAGCGCTGGCGCGGCGCCGGGAACATCGCCGCATAGCTTTCCTGCACGCCGGGACGCGCGCTGGCCTCGTAGCGCAGTTGCGCCAGCTGGTCATTCACCAGGCCGCGGTCATAGGCGAACACGTCCATGATGCGGCGCATGTTCTCGAAAGAGGGCTCGTAGCCCCACACCGCATCCAGCGCATCCGTGATCGGGAAGGACACGCCGGCCGCGCCCATCATCACCAGACGGCGCACCCGCTCCGGATGACGAATGGTCAGCGCCAGCGACAGCGCGCCACCGAAGGAATTGCCCACCAGGTCGAACTGCGGCAGCTCGAGCGCATCGGCAAACGCGATCGCCTGCTTGACCCAGTTGTCCATCGTGTAGGCCATGCCGGCCGGGCGCTCGGTAAAGCCGAAACCGACCATGTCGGGCGCCAGCACCCGGCGCTGCTTCGCCAGTTCCGGCATCACGAGTCGCCAGTTGACGAAAGCCGACACACCCGGGCCCGAGCCGTGGATCATCAGCACCGGGAAGCCGCTGCCGTGGTCGTGGTAATTGACGGCGATGCCGCCGGCCTGGATGCTGCTGCCGATTTCCGGCGAGGGCGCAGCGCTGGTCGTGCTGGTGCTCATGCTTTTCCTTCAGAGAGTCGGTCAAAACTTTTTCTGCCGTCGTGGATGGCCCGGATGATCGTTTCAGGCGTCATCCGGATGTGGCTCTCGAGCGCCAGTGCGGCGCGCGCGTCTTGCCCTGACATGGCGGCGTCAAAGATCTGCTTGTGCTCGAGGTGCACGTCGCGCTCGTTGTGCAAGCCGATCGAGAAGCGGCGATAGCGTTCGGCGTGCTGGGTCAGCTGGCGCACCACGCGCAGCGACCAGGGCGAGCCGCAGGCCGACAGCAGGGCTTCATGAAACTCGGCGTTGGCCTGTTCCCAGCTGCGCACGTTCTCGCTGCGAAACGGCCGCTCGTGCGCAGTCAGCCGGTCGAACGCCTGCTGGAGGCGCTTGCGCCAGGCATCGTCGCCGTTGCGCACCGACGCGCGCAATGCCTCGGTCTCGAGCGCGACGCGCACGTTGGTGACGTCGATCATTTCCTCGATGCCGACCGGCGCCACGGTAAAGCCGCGCTGCCCCTCGGCCACCACCATCGCCTCGCTGACCAGCCGCGACAGCGCCTCGCGTACGGTGCCGGCGCCGACCTCATAGCGGTCCTTCAGTCGTTCGACCAGCAGCTTTTCGCCAGGCGCCAGCCGGCCGTCGAGTATGTCGTCGCGCAACTGGCCGTAAGTGCGCTCGATGAGCGTGCGGTAGCCCGTGGTGCCGGGCGGCGCATCCGCGTCGTAAAGAGGAATAACGGATTTTTTTGCCACGATTACTTCCCGTTGATCTTTTGCAGCCTATAGCTGAGTTGCGGACGCGTCATGCCCAGCGAGCGCGCAGCGGCTGACAGGTTGCCGCCGGCACGCGATACCGCTTCCCGGATCAGGCAATCTTCGAGCGCATCAAGACTGATGCCGCGCCGCTGCAAATCGTCGAACAGCGAATCCATGTCCGAAGGCAGGCTTTGCTCGAGCTGCCCGTTCTCGCTGACGGTGACGGCGGCCGGCCCGCCGGCCGGCATCGCAAACAGGTCACCGACATCGACCATCTGCCCGGCACTGCTGACGATCAGGCCGCGCTCGATCAGGTTTTCCAGCTCGCGCACATTGCCGGGCCACGGATAGCGACGCATCGCATCGAGCGCCTTGTCAGTCAGGCCGGCCACGCGCTTGTTGTGCTGGGCCATGAATTTGTTCAACAGATGATGCGCCAGCGGTTCGATGTCCTCGACCCGCTCGCGCAGGGGCGGAATCGCGATCGGATAGACATTCAGGCGGTACATCAGGTCACGCCGGAAGCGCCCGGCCGCGACAGCAGCTTCCAGATCGACGTTGGTCGCCGCCACCACCCGCACATCGACCTTGCGGTAGGCCGTGGAACCGAGGCGCTCGACCTCGCCGTTTTGCAGCACGCGCAGCAGCTTGGCCTGAGCGGCCAGCGGCAGTTCGCCCAGCTCGTCGAGAAACAGGGTGCCGCCATCGGCGCGCTCGAAGCGTCCCGGGCGCGCGCTGCCGGCGCCGGTGTAGGCGCCTTTCTCGGCGCCGAACAGTTCGCTCTCGATCAGCTCATGCGGCAAGGCGGCGCAATTGACGGCGACAAAAGGCTTGTCGGCGCGCGTGCTCATCTTGTGCAGGGTGCGCGCGAAGCGCTCCTTGCCGACGCCGGTCTCGCCGGTCAGCATGACCGTCACCTGGGTGGCGGCCGCCTTGCGGATCAGGTCGATAGCATGCAGGAAGGATTTCGAGCGACCGATCAGCTCGCCGAGGTCATCGCTGGGCTGCAGCGAGGTGCGCAGGCTGTCGATCTCGGCCTGCAAATCCTCCATCCGCACCAGCATGGAATCTTCTTCGTAATCTTCCTTGATCTGCTCGGCGTCCGGCCAGTCTTTCGCGGGCCGGCCTTCGATCATGCAGTGGTCATGGCCGCAGGCGGCGCACTGCACTTCCTTGTACAGGATCTGCTGCCCCATGAAGGCCGTGGTGTAGCCGGAGGCGTAGCCGAGCAGCATCCAGCACACCGGCTCGCTTTGCGGGCCGAAGGTACGTACGTGAGTTTCGACTTCCCATGAGTGGTCCCAGCGGAAACGTCCATGGTAGGTGCCGGCCTCGACATCGAAATGACATTCATCGGGGGTCACCTGCACCGCCCCTTCCAGCATGTGCAGCTGAGGGCCGACGGAGAACTGATCCCAGGACGACGCATTGGGCCGCACCTGCCGTGCCAGCGCCGCATCGCGCTGCCCGGCTGCGTAGCCGGCACGCTTGAGCACGCGCCGGGTCTGCAGCGGCCCGATGGTCTGCATCAGCTCGCGCCGGAAGGCACTGAGTGCCTCGGCATGCAGCAGCACCATCCGGTGTCCGGCCAACCAGATACGGCCGTCGCCGGCAGAGAAATGCACGAGCCGGCGCAAGTCGGCGTCGGCGGGCATGGGTGGCAAGGAAGTATCAACCATATGCAAATTATCGATAATTTTCGTGATTATGCAAAGCTTGATTTGATGATATGCATTTCGGCAATTTCATCATTTCATCAATTACCGCTCAAGCGACTTGATGATTTCATCAAGTTTTGCCCTGTAATTGGGCATTTTTGCTGCGTTGCGCAAAGACATGGTTTGAAACTACGGAAGATATGCCGACATGAAAACCCAGCATTCATCGCACTTTTATCGATATTTCAAAATTGAAATCCTGCCGTTGGCACACCGCTTGCATTGCAGTTATGCGGAGAAATCATAACTTGTTATAAGACAATAATTGCCAAAAATGAGCAATCCATCCTCCAGGCCCGGCCTGCCCGGCCCGATCCAGAGCGCACTCGATGCGCTGTCCACCGATGAGGCCACGCTGGCCCGCCGCTATGTGCGCGTCACCGGCGAGCACAACGGCAACATCGCCTTCGAATTTTCGGTGGGCTGGCCTGACATGTCAGTCGAGCTGGCCCTGCCGGAAGCCTTGTTCAAAGAGTTCTGTTCCAAAAACAACGTCGAATTCCTCACCGAAGCCGTGGGGCACAAGCTAGGAGACCAGCATGACGAGCATTGACCTGCAGGCCAAAGAGATCAAGCCACAGCGCAATACCTTCACTCATGTGGCGCGCTACATCGGCGGCGACAAGCCGGCCACGCGCTACCAGGAAGCGACGATGGGCGCGCAGCCCACGCAAAACTTCCACTACCGCCCGACCTGGGATCCGCAGCATGAGCTGTTCGACGCATCGCGCTCGGCCATCAAGCTGGAAGACTGGTACGTGCTGAAGGATCCGCGCCAGCACTATTACGCCAGCTGGACCATGGCGCGCGCGCGCCAGCAAGAAGCCGTCGAGGCCAATTACCAGTTCGTCGAGGCGCGCGGCCTGCTCTCGCGCATGACCGATGAAGTCCGCGAGAGCGCCTGCCAGGTGCTGATGCCACTGCGCCATGTGGCCTGGGGCGGCAACATGAACAACACCTTCATCGCCGCCTACGGCTACGGCACGGCGCTGACGGCGGCCGCCACCTTCCATGCGATGGACCACCTGGGCATCGCCCAGTACCTGACGCGCCTGGGCCTGGCGGTGGATGAGCCCGGCATCCTCGACGCCGGCAAGAACGACTGGCTGAACGACCCGCGCTGGCAAGTGCTGCGCCGCCTGGTCGAAGACACCCTGGTGCTGAAGGATCCGATGGAGATGTTCGTGGCCCAGAACCTGGCGCTGGACGGCATGCTTTATCCACTGATCTACGGCGCCTACATCGACGAGCACCTGACGCTCAAGGGCGGCACCGCGATTGCGATGCTGACCTCGTTCATGCCTGAGTGGCATGACGAGACCGTGCGCTGGGTCGATGCGGTGGTCAAGGCTGCGGCCGCCGAATCGGACGCCAACAAGACCCTGCTGTCCGACTGGACCCGGGTCTGGGCCGATCGCGTGCAGGCGGCGCTGGCGCCGGTGGCCGAGATTGCGATGGGCGAGCTGGGCCAGGATGAGCTGACCAACACCCGCGAGGCCTTCAACGCACGCGTGGCCAAGATCGGCCTGGCTGCCTGAGGCGGCCGGCAGCGACCAGGCGGCCAACGAAACGACCGATACGTCCGATAAAAACGATACAACCGATACAGGGGAACCATTCATGTCCAACGTCTTCATCGCCTTCCAGGCCAACGAGGAATCCCGTCCGCTGGTGGACGCCATCGTCGCCGACAACCCGGAAGCGAAAGTCGTCTATTCGCCTGGCCTGGTGAAGATCGATGCGCCCGGCCGCCTCGTGATCAAACGCGAGACGATCGAAGAGATCACGGGCAGCAAGTACGACCTGCAGCAGCTGCAGATCAACCTGGTCACCCTGTCGGGCAACCTCGACGAGGATGACGACGAGTTCGTCCTGAGCTGGAAGCACTGATCTCTATACCGCCGGTACGCATCCTTCGAGTGAGCCAACACATGGACAAGCGCGTCGAAAAACCCAAGCTGCGCCAGCGCGACCGTTATGCGGACATGACGCATGACCTGCACTGGGACACTACCTACCAGCCGATGGACAAGGTCTTTCCGCTGGACCGTTACGAAGGCATCAAGGTGCGCGACTGGGCGGCCTGGTCCGACCCCTTCCGCATGACCATGGACGCCTACTGGAAGCAGCAAGGCGAAAAGGACAAGAAGCTGTACGCGGTCATCGAGGCCTTCGCACAGAACAACGGCCAGCTCGGGGTGTCCGATGCGCGCTATGTGAATGCCGTGAAGCTGGTGCTGCAGGCCTTTGCGCCGCTGAAGTACGAGCTGCATCGCGCCTTCGCCGGCGCCGGCCGCCACCTGCGCGGCGACGCCCTGCGCATCGCAACCCTGATGCAGGGTGCCGACGAGCTGCGCCATTTCCAGACCGAGACCCATGCCTCGTCGGTCTACAACAAGTATTTCAATGGCCTGCATGAAGTGCCGGCCTGGTTTGACCGCGCCTGGTACCTGCAGCCGGTGAAGAGCTATGCCGAGGACGCGGCCACCGCCGGCCCGTTCGAACTGCTGGTCGCGGCCAGCTTCTCGTTCGACGCCCTGCTGTCGGATGCGCTGTTCGTGCCCTACATGAGCGGCGCGGCCCATAACGGCGACCTGTCCGTGGTGTACACCAGCTTCTCGGGCCACTCGGACACCGCGCATCACAAGTTCCTCGGCATCGGCGCCGTGAAATTCCTCCTGCAGCAGGACCCGGCCAATCTCGCCACGGTCCAGCGCTGGATCGACAAGTGGTTCTGGCGCAGTTTCCGCCTGATGCCGCTGGTGGCCATGATGCAGGACTACATGCTGCCCAAGCGCATGCTGAGCTGGAAAGAATCCTGGAACGAGTTCGTGCAGGCACCGGTCGAGGCCCTGTTCGCCGAGCTGGCGCCGCTCGGCCTGCGCCTGCCGACCGGCTGGGCCCAGGCCTGCGACAGCAAGGACCACCTGAGCCACCAGGCCTGGAATGCCCACTACGGTTACGGCGATGCGCTGGGCTTCCACACGTGGGTGCCGCAAGCCAATGAGCTCGACTGGCTGGACCGCAAGTACCCGGACAGCTTCGATCGCTGGTACCGCCCGCGGCTGACGTATTACGGTCAGCGCGAAGCGGCCGGCAAGCGCTTCTTCAACAACGCGCTGCCCATGCAGTGCCAGTGCTGCCAGCAACCGATGATGTTCACCGAGCCGGGCAACCCGCGCCGCATCGCCTACCGCGAGGCGCAGCACGACGGCCAGACCTTCCACTTCTGCAGCGACCACTGCGCGCGCATCTTCAATGACGAGCCGGCGAAGTACGTGCAGGCGCAGCTGGCCTCGCACCACACGCTGTTTGCGCATGGCGCCATCAGCGATCCGCTCAAGTCCTCGCTGGCCGAGGCCGGCATGAACATGGGCCGCGACAACGGCGGCTTCAAAGGTTCCGAAGACGACCAGAACTTCGAGACCTGGGGCGGCGGACAGGACATGAAGGAGGCCCAGCTGTGAGCGTTGCCGCCATTAATTCCTATGACTTTACGTCGCACGACACGGTCGCCCGCTTCGCGCAGCCGCTGCTCTACATCGGCTGGGATGAACACATGATGTTCGCCGCACCGATCGTCAGCATGGTGGCGCTGGACACCCGGTTCGAGGACCTGGTGCACAAGCTGCTGCCCAGGCTGTACGGCGAGCATCCCGATTTCGGCCTGATCCAGTGGGAGCGTGTGCAGTGGTTCCGCGGCGAGACCATGTTCACGCCAAAGATGGACAAGACGCTGGCCGAACAGGGCTTCGGCCACAAGTCGGTGCTGCGATTCAGGACTCCAGGGTTGGAGGGATTGCGAGGCTCCTGCGGGTAACTCCTCGCCCGCAGGCGCGTCGCAACGCTTTGCCGTAACTACGGACCCGACGGCGAAGCGTGCAGTGATCGGGACCGTTTTCGTCATAACAATTAACGGAGACAGCAACAGATGAAGAAGACCACCTATATCGGCGGTGCACTGGCTGTGACCCTCGGCCTGATGGCGTCCGGCGCCATGGCCCAGGACAAGTGCGGCCTTGGCAATGGCAAGAAGGCCTCCGGCGAGCCGATCCAGATCGGCGCCATCGTCGGCAAGACCGGCCCGGAAGGCTTCTCCTCGTCCGCTCGTGCGGCACAGGCCTATTTCAACTGCGTCAACAACAACGGCGGCATCAACGGCCGTCCGATCCAGTACACCGTCCAGGATGACACCTGGAACCCGGAAGTCGCTTCGCAAGCGGCCAACAAGCTGGTGAAGGACACCAAGGTCGTCGCGATGGCAGGCTCGTCCTCGTTCGTCGAGTGCGGCGCCAACAACGCCCTGTATGCGCAGGAAGGCGTGGCCTCGGTGTCCGGCGTCGGCGTGCCGCGTGCCTGCTTCTTCGGCAAGAACTACATCTCGTTCAACCAGGGCCCGCGCCAGTCGACGCTGGGCGCTGCGCAATACATCGTCGAAAACTTCAAGCTCAAGAGCCTGACCTGCGTCGCACCGGGCATCCCGGGCTTCGGCGACTGGGTCTGCGGTGGCGTCGAATCCTACGGCAAGGCCAACAAGATCCCGGTCAAGACCGTGATCTTCGATCCGGGCCAGCTCGACGGCAACGCGATCGCCCTGCAGATCGCTGCCGCCAAGTCGGAAGGCGTCGTGCTGGGCATGCCGCGCGGGATGATGCTGCCGATCCTGACCGCAGCCGAACAGCAAGACCTG
>JACCDG012071258.1_pt1 | contig 18393 bp, 16 predicted proteins | sample 7442471 | NCBI WGS metagenome assembly JACCDG01 (sample SAMN15323444, study PRJNA562643) | freshwater metagenome | isolation source: river surface water | place: USA:Blue River Watershed | collected 2017-08-17 | reverse complement strand
CGATTATCAATATTCTTTAAATAACTCAACGCCGTAATAAAACTACGGCCAAATTCATACTTTTGGCCATCTGGATTATTTGCTTGGAACTCTGTTTGGGCCCATGCCTGCGACATCAGAGCTACCGACACGACAAGAGCACTTAAAAGACGTTTTATCATGAGAGTAAAGAGCCTTGGATTTTTGTTAATAAAAGCTCTCGATCAAGCGGCTTTTGCATATAGTCAATGCCCATTAATCCCCCGACCCTGGGATCAAGCTCTTGATTACGGGAGGTTAGTAAAATAATCGGTATATGTTTGAATTGATCATCGAATTTTAAATTACGGCACACATCATAGCCATTCAGTTCCGGCATCATGACATCCAGTACAATCAAATCAGGCTTTAAATTCTTAGCCTGCACCATCGCATCTAAGCCATCACGGGCGGCAGCTACGGTATAGCCTTGCGTTAGTAAAATCGTTTCTAATAACTTAACCACGGTTGGATCATCATCTACGACGAGAATTTTTTTCTGTTTCACAGTCATGTTAGGCCCTATGTATGGAATAATTTAAAATGATAGGTTATTTTAACGATTTCACAGGTATTGAGCAAGGTTAATTCGGCGAAATTACCCTAAATGAAAAGACCATTGTTGATTCAATGTCAGTGATTCACGGGGCTTTAAGACTTGAAGAGGCGAATGAATTTCTGCTTCGGCATAATCATGGCCTGAACTGTTAAATACTTCAACGGCACTGTGATGGGCATAATAGGCATGTGGGGTTAATTCAAATACTTTAGTCCAACGTATGCATTGGCCATTGTGATGAGGCATCACAATGGTAACCTTCCCTTCACTGGGCATGCCACCATATTTAAATAAGCGATTATCCGTGCACGGTATTGTAACCTGATGATTATGCATCTCTAAAGCAGGAGCCTCGGGCAATGTCTTATCTTCATGGTGATAACTGCGTATGGTTTCTGAATGAACAGGAATTTCAATTGTACAGGGTCTTGGGATTTGCGTCACATTCCAAACACCACAGGCCCTTAATGACAGGGAGGAATTTGTGAGGGTTTCACTTAAATGAATAACTCCGTTTTGTAGTGTGAGGCGACGTGTAATTTGCAATCCTGTTTCGCGGCATACAGGACTCGTCAGAATAACCTCTCCCTTGTCCGTCGTCAATTGATAGGCTCCGGCATCTAAATCAATGGGAGGTGTCCCTAATATCCAATTGGCTTGTGGTGCCACCCATGTCTTATCCCCACCCCAGAGGCGAAAACCTAATTGTTGTTTAAGCGCCATGACATCGTGAGAAGCGACATCGATCGTTTCTCCGTGAAGTGTGGTGTCCGTAAATAATAATTCTTGATTGTGATAGGAAAGGGAGATAATGCGTCCCCCTAAAGAAGGAAGGATGGTCAGCGTTAAGGGACCAGCTGTCCACTTAAAACATGACCATCCTTTAAATGTAATGGGAACTAAAAACCCATCAATCATCCGCCACTAAATCCATCATTGCGGCTAATTGACCAAAACGGGCCTTATAATCTTCGCGTGCACGACGGATAACTTCACGCGCTTCTTCCCGTCCATAAATGTGGGTGATTTCACACGCACGATCATCAGTTCCTGGAAGATCTTTATAAGTTAAAAAATAATGCTTTAAGCGATCAATGAATGACCGTGGGCAATCTTCGATATTATTCCATTGGCTATACAAACCATCGCCCGTCATAACGGCAATGATTTTATCATCCGCTTGACCTTGATCAATCATGCGAAAACCACCGATTGGAACAGCGCGGACAATGATATCCCCGTGGGTAATGACTTTTTCAGTTAAGACGCAAATATCCAAAGGATCATCATCCCCGACGATATAATCACGGCCTGTGCGCTCGCGGCACAATTCAGCGATATTCGTTGAACAATACGTTTGCGGAATAAAACCATATAATGTCGGACAAATACTGGAATATTTTTGCGGACGATCTACTTTTAAGAAACCACTCTTTTTATCAATTTCATATTTAACGGTATCAGAGGGCACTGTTTCAATATACGTATTCACTGTACGCGGCACATCTTCGCCAACTGGAATACCATGCCAGGGATGTGAACGCAGTAAAAGTGCTAAGTTTTGCCATAAATCTTTGGTTTCTTCATTCATAACGTTTAAGTCCTTACTTTTAATGATTGAACTGAGTGAGAATACTATAGCACAGGCGTGGGGTAAGGCAAATACACTGATTACTCTTTTTAACCGAAGACGATTTACCCATGATTTGGGATTGACAACTGCCCCCCTTTACCCTATCTTTATCCCTATGATTATAAAGCCTTCATCGCATCCTTTAGCGGATACATTGGCCAAGCGCATCGTCATTATCGACGGGGCCATGGGCACCATGATCCAAAAATATAGCCTCACGGAAAAAGATTACCGTGGGACCCGCTTTGCCGATTATCCCTCTGACCTTAAGGGGAATAATGATCTTCTCTCTCTGACTCAACCGGCTATTATTCAGGAAATTCATGAAAAATACCTCGAGGCTGGGGCTGACATTATTGAAACCAATACATTTAGCTGTAATAGCGTGTCCATGGCCGACTATAACATGGAAAGTTTAGTCCATGAGTTAAACGTGGCTGGGGCTAAATTAGCACGGGCTGCAGTTGATAAATATAATGCACGGGATCCTAAACATCGTCGCTATGTGGCTGGCGCTTTAGGGCCAACTACACGCACCACTTCTCTTTCACCTGATGTGAATAATCCCGCGTTTCGGGCTGTGACTTTTGATGATTTGGTGAAAGCTTATACGGAGCAATTAGCAGGCTTGATGGAAGGTGGCATTGATATTGTTTTGATCGAAACGATATTTGATACGTTAAATGCCAAAGCCGCTATTTTTGCAACGCAATCTTACTTCGAGCAAATTAAAAAAGAATTGCCGATTATTATTTCGGGAACGATTACGGATGCCAGTGGTCGTACTCTGTCTGGTCAAGTCACCGAAGCATTTTATTTATCGATGAAACATGCCAAGCCTTTGGCCATTGGTTTAAACTGCGCCTTAGGTCCACGCGATATGCGTCCTTATATTGCGGAAATGTCGCGTATTGCGAATTGTTATGTGAGCTGCTACCCCAATGCGGGTTTGCCGAATGCTTTTGGTGAATATGACCTTGAACCTCGCGAAATGGCTGGCATTATTAAAGAATTTGCACAAAGCGGGTTATTAAACATCGTCGGTGGTTGCTGCGGGACAACCCCTGAGCATATCAAAGCGATTAAAGATGCCGTGAGCGAATTTTCCCCACGTGCTATTCCAACGGGTCCAGATTATCCATCCTTTAGTGGTTTAGAACCGTTGATTGTCCGTGAGAATACGAATTTTCTTAACGTGGGTGAACGCACGAATGTCACAGGCTCCAAACAATTTGCCCGATTGATTTTAGCAGGTCAATTTGATCAAGCCTTGACTGTCGCGCGTCAACAAGTTGAAAATGGTGCACAAATCATCGACGTGAACATGGATGAAGCCATGCTTAATTCAGAAGAGTCCATGACGACGTTCTTGAATTTAATTGCGGCTGAACCTGATATTTCTCGTGTGCCGATTATGATTGATTCTTCTAAATGGTCGGTCATTGAAGCAGGGCTTAAATGCGTTCAAGGCAAAAGCATTGTGAATTCTATCTCGATGAAAGAAGGCATTCCCTCTTTTATTGAACATGCGACAAAAGTGAAACGTTATGGGGCTGCGGCAGTTGTCATGGCTTTTGATGAACAAGGCCAGGCTGATACCGTCGAACGTCGTGTGAGCATTTGCCAACGTGCGTATAAAATTTTGACTGAAGATATTGGTTTTGATCCGCATGATATTATTTTTGATCCAAATATTTTTGCGGTTGCAACAGGGATTGAAGAACACAATAACTATGCGAAGGATTTCTTTGAAGCGACCCGTTTGATTAAAGAAACCTGCCCTGGGTGTTTGATTTCAGGTGGCGTTTCTAATGTCTCCTTCTCTTTCCGTGGAAATGATGTGGTGCGTGAAGCCATGCACTCGGCCTTCCTTTATTATGCGATCAAAGCTGGCATGGACATGGGTATCGTCAATGCCGGGATGATTGCGGTTTATGATAATATCCCTAAAGACTTATTAGAACTCGTCGAAGATGTTTTATTAAATCGCCGTGCGGATGCCACCGAACGCTTAGTCGCCTTTGCCGATACAATCAAAGGCCAAAAAGATGTGAAAAAAGAAGAAGATCTTGCCTGGCGTAAATTACCTGTGCAAGAACGTCTTTCTCAATCATTGGTAAAAGGTGTCACGGAGTTTATTGATGTGGATGTTGAAGAAGCGCGCCAGCTGACAGCCCGTCCTTTGGATGTCATCGAAGGCCCCCTCATGGATGGGATGAATATTGTCGGGGATTTATTTGGTGCAGGTAAAATGTTTCTCCCTCAAGTTGTTAAAAGTGCACGGGTCATGAAAAAAGCGGTGGCCTATTTAACGCCTTTTATTGAAAAAGAAAAGAATCAAGCGACCAAAGCTTTAGGCACAGTCATCATGGCTACTGTCAAAGGCGATGTGCATGATATTGGTAAAAACATCGTCGGTGTTGTCCTTGCGTGCAATGGCTTTCGCATTGTCGATTTAGGCGTCATGGTCAGCTGTGATAAAATTCTCAAAGCAGCGTTGGAAGAAAAAGCTGATATTATCGGTTTATCAGGATTGATTACACCCTCACTGGATGAAATGGTCAATGTCGCGGGTGAAATGCAACGCCAAGGATTTAATATGCCTCTGCTTATTGGTGGAGCCACCACATCTTCTAATCACACGGCTATGAAGATATCACCGGCTTATGCCCAAGGATCTGTGGTGCATGTCAAAGATGCCTCACGCGCCGTCGGTGTATGCCGCACTTTATTAGATCAAGGCAATAAAACGGAATTTATGCGTAAGCTCGGCGAAGAATATGCTTTATTGCGTGAAGAACATTTATCACGCATTGCGCTACGTCAATTCACATCATTTAAACAAGCTCAAGCACAGAAATTTACGTGTGATTGGTCGACGATATCTATTACTAAACCAAAAGCATTAGGCCTGACAACATTAAATAATTTTGACCTCAATCAAATTCGTAAATTCATCGACTGGTCTCCCTTCTTTATTGCCTGGGAACTTAAGGGTAAATTCCCACAAATTCTCAAAGATGCGAAGATCGGTGCTCAAGCCACCCAAGTCTATAACGATGCCAATGCCATGCTTGATGAAATGATTGCCAAAAAATACATCAAAGCCAATGGTGTTATTGGCCTATTCCCTGCGAATAGCGTCGGGGACGACATTGAAGTATATACCGATGATACGCGCACGAAAGTATTAACTGTCTTGCATTCATTACGTCAGCAAACACAAGCTCGTCCAGGACAACCCTTCTTATGCCAAAGTGATTTTATTGCGCCTAAAGAAACAGGTGTGAAAGATTATGTGGGGGCTTTTGCAGTGACGACGGGAATTGGTTTAGATGAATTGGTCGCCCGTTATGAAGCAGATCATGATGATTATAAAAGCATTATGGCCAAAGCTGTTGCCGATCGCATGGCTGAGGCTTTTGCTGAATTATTACATACACTTGTGCGTAAACAGTATTGGGGTTATGCACCGGATGAAAATTTATCGAACGATGAATTAATTCATATTAAATACCGAGGCATACGTCCAGCCCCAGGTTATCCAGCCTGCCCTGATCACACCGAGAAAGCGACCTTGTTTACCCTGCTTGATGCCACCAAACAAACTGGCATTGAATTAACGGAAAGTTTTGCCATGTACCCGACGGCAGCCGTCAATGGGATTTATTTCGCCCACCCAGATGCACAGTATTTTAATTTAGGAAAAATCGATCGTGACCAAGTCAGTGATTATGCAAAACGTAAGAATATGACTATTGCTGATGTGGAACGATGGTTAAGTCCTAATTTGGGATATTAAAGCTCACCCATATCATTAAGCCGTCGTGTGGACATATCACCCCAGAATGCATCTCCGTCTTTTGCTGCGTCGATGACTTTGTGATATAAAATGACCGCTTGTTTGGTGGAACCTAGTTGTTGATAACAATAGGCTAAATAATACAGGCAGGTTACATACAATGGTGTATCAGAATACTCCGCCAAGTATTGATGAAAATGCTCTTTAGCCGCATTCCAATTCTTGGCTTCATAATAACGCACGGCTTTATTATAGGTATCTACAGCAGGCGCCGACGAGGGTTCATCAGCGTAAAGGAGTGAACTACAGCAAATGCTAAGTATTAATAATGCCCTATTGAGAAATCTCAGCATTGACAGGCGTCTCTAATGTTTCCGTATTGTCTTCGGGCGCACCATTATCTTCAACACCATTGACTTGATCATCCACAAAATATTCATCTGGAATTTCTTCGTTTACTTCGGGGCCATTGTATTCATCATCGGCGACATCAGCACCTTGATCATTGCTATCTTCTTGACTTGCGTCATCATCATTAACTTCTTCAAAAGCTGGCTCTTCAACTGGAGGCGTCAATGATTCCTCCGCTGCAGGTGGAGTCGCTGTATCCGTCACTTGGGCATGCGCTAAATTTAAATTAAACATGAGAATGACGGCAATAAAGAAATAACGTGTCATAAATATTTACTCCTCTTAATGAATAGCTTTAAACCCTTTATAAATAAAATATGCGGCAATAATCAGTAAGATTATACCACTAATTTTCTTAACTGTCGAAAGCCATCCACCGGATTTAGGTAAACGACTTAAGAAACCACTGAATGTACCGACGAGAATGAGTGAAAATCCCATGCCATAGGCAAAAATAAACATTAAAAAAGCACCATACCAGAGACTTTGTTTGGCCCCGATATAAACTAAGAGAGAGCCTAAGACAGGTGCTGTGCAAGGACCAACGACTAATCCTGATGTCATTCCAAATAACAGCACCGCCCATAAACTATTTGGTTTTGCTTTGCGCACTCCCCCGACACTACCTAAAGTGGGCATGGCAATCACATCAAACATGATTAATGAAAAGACGGCTAATAAAATACCGGTGACAAAATAAAATGGAGGAGAGTTTTGAAATTGCCCGAATATTTTACCGGTTAATCCTGCAAAAAGTGCCAAGCCGGCATAGACTAAGGCCATCCCTAAGACATACACTAAGGAAATAATAAAAGCACGTCCGCGCGTCCCGTCGCTATTTGCCCCTGCAATATAACTTGCCGTCAAGGGCATGACAGGATAAATGCACGGCGTAAAACTTACGGCCAAGCCTGATGCAAACGCGACAATGATATCAAATAATCCGCCTGTTAATTCCATAATAGAACCTATTATCCTTTATTTTCGACATCTTGGGGATTAAAAATAATAATAATGACAGCAATCACAACCCCAAAACCTGCGATAATCGTCGATGGAGTGAATGATTCCCCTGCTAAAGCATAGCCTAAGAAGACAGCCACCATGGGATTTACAAAGGCATAGGTCGAGGTTTTGGCTACACCGACATTTTTTAATAACCAAATATAGGATGTAAAACCAATCAATGAACCAAAAAATAATAAATAAACAAATGCCCCGACGGATTTCACACTAAACTGCGCCATGTGATAATGCGTCAATTCCCCTCGAGCTAAACCTAATAATATAAGCAATAATCCCCCCGCGATCATTTGCATCGCCGTGGCTAAAAATGGTGATTGAGGCATGTCGGCTTGCCGAGAGTAAATGGAACCAATGGACCATGATATGGCAGCACCCACTAATACCCAAATACCGATTAATGGAATAGGTTGATCAGACTGTGGCCATTGATGTGGTGCAATTAAAAAACACACGCCAGCAAAACCAATCGCAATACCTAACCACACCGCAGGTTTAGGTTTTTGTCCTTGCCATAGCCATTGAATGAGGACCATCCATAAAGGGGTTGTAGCAATTAATAAAGCAGCAAGCCCTGAGGGCACGGTGTGCTCAGCAAAGACAACGCTGCCATTACCGCCTAATAATAGGAAAGCTCCGACGATAAAGGCGTTTTTCCAATGCTTGAGTTCGGGGGCTTTGTGGCGTTTAAAACCGCAGACAATCCCATAAAGGATTAAGCCTGCTAAAGTAAATCTTAATCCAGCGGTTAGAAAAGGTGGTAATGTTTCGATGGTAAAACGAATGGCTAAATAGGTCGAGCCCCAAATTAAATAGACTGAGGCAAAAGCAATGATCACGCGATAATCAAGACGACGTAACATCTTATCCCCCGCACCCATCTAAACCATAGGTGCCTTCTTCAAATTCTGGCAATGACCATTCCCATAAATCGCCGTCGATAGGGTCGTGAATGCGGCCTAAACAGGTAAGGCCATTTTTCTTAAGAACACTTCCCGACGCATTCACTTCTGGTAATGTGCGCGCGGTAATACGTGTCATGGGGCTATTAATTTTAGCAATGGTAATTAAACGTTTTGCCATTAAAGTGGCAAAGCCGCGGCCTTCAAAACCGGCAAAAGTGTAATAGGCAATCTCAATGCGTCGATCACGCGGTGGGGTTTTAAATGCACAGGTACCGATCCATTGATCGTCCACCTTCACTAAATAACCAATCCACGGCCATTGATACCCATGGTCTTTATAAAGTCCTTGGGTCTGCGTAATAATTTCTGCCAAGAATGGATCACTCTCAGCACCAACAATTGTTCCCTGTTCAGGTATATCAATAAATTCCATAGATCCTCAAAAATAGTGACAGGCACTAATTATTGAATTAGTGCCTGTCACTATTTTACATACTATTTAAATACTCACACGTAATTAGACGTGTTTTTTTAATGTATTATCGGCTTTGTCAATGTTGTTCTTAACATTGCCACGAAACTCATCCGCTTTACCTTCAGCTTTGAGACTTTTATTATTGGTTAAGTCCCCTGCTGCTTGTTTAACACGACCTTTAACTTTATCAATTTGACCGTCCATATATCCTCCTTGGTAAAAGGTTAACTTAAAAGAAGAATACCAGGGTGAGGATTAACGGATGATGAAATTTAGATGAAGCACCATAAAAAACGTCCCCGGTTGGATTCGAACCAACGACGCCGGCCTTAGGAGAGCCGCGCTCTATCCAAATCTGAGCTACGGGGACACGCTTCCTTAAATATCTATCTCAAATATAATCTAGTAAAGCGTGTCCCCGCCCCTGCGGTTTTTGGCAGGGGCGAGGGACATTATTTTTCTTACACGAAACAACTACGGCGGCATTCTTCGACCATACAACGTATGACACGCGGGAGGACACAAGGTCCTCCCCTACGAAATCTTAAAATTCCTGCTTTCACAATACTTAAAAGCGGGAGGACACGAGGTCCTCCCCTACACACATCTGATATGCGTATGAATAAAGGTATCTGTCCCCTTTATTTTTTATATGGCTCAAGGGTCTTCAAATATTTTTCTGGGGCTACATAGCCCAATGCTTGGGCCTTCTTTAAATATTTCAAAGCCCCCTGCACATCTCTCGCCTTATACGACATAATCGACAAATTGACATACGCATTCATGTGCTTAGGATTTAACTCAACCGTTTTTAAATACGCCGCAATGGCTTCGGCATCGAGGTTTTGTTGGGCGTAGACATTGCCTAAGTTGTAATAGGCTTCGGAATTCGACGGATCAAGCTCGACGGCTTTTTCATAATTGTCGGTGGCACTCTTATAATCTTGCTCATTTTCCATCAAATATCCTAAATGGTAATACGCCATGCTATTATCGGGGGCGACTTCAATAGTTTTGCGGTACATTTGCTTCGCCTTCACCGCCTCACCCATACTATTGTAAATTAATCCCATATTTAAAAAACTCATCGCAAATTTAGGATGGCTCTTGGCTAATCGTTCATATAATCCCAATGCCCCTTTCAGATCACCTGTGGCTTGGGTCAATAGGGCTAAATTATATAATGAGGCTTGATGATTGGGATCACGTTGCAATGCTTTTTGATAATAACGCATGGATTCTTCTACCCCACCAATTTGCTGATACAGCAATGCCAAATTATAAAAATCAATGGCGGTATAATTTTTGCGTTTGGATAATTCATCGAGATCATCGAGAAGCTCTTCACGTTTTTCTTTAAAAATAATCTCTTTGGGGTACATCACAACAGCCCTGCTATATAAAACCACTGTTTTTAAATAAACATCTTCATTATCTGGAAACGCTTTGATCAAATCATTGACCAATTGAATCACACTATCTGTCTTATGCTCAATTAAACTTAACTCTGCTAATCCTAATAAAGCCTGAGGATGTTTGGGAACAATTGTTAATAATTGCTCAAGAATCGCACGTGCTTCTGTTAAGCGCTTGATTTGAATCAGAAACGCGGCATATTCAATATAGGCAGATGGGTTCTTAGCGTCGAGTGTTAAAACTTTCTTATAAATTTCTTCAATCGCCTGCGTATTCACGTTCGCATTGCGCATTGTTAATTCCTGACGCATCACACTCGCCAAACGTAAATAGGCAACAGGTGTTTTTTCAATCCTGGCCATATTGCGTGCTAAGGATAAATCATTTTTCCACCACGAACAGCGTTCAAAAGCCATCAATGCCAACATCAAAAGCATGCCCACTACGGCTACCCATAATAAATAGCGGATGATTTTCTCTTGAGTCTTTAAGAATTCATCGAATCTAACAAGAGCAAAAGCAAAACCCATGGATAAGCAGGCCGCTACCATGGCAATCATATTTTTCAATAAACCTAGTGGATGTTTTGTTAATCCCAAACAGATCAAAGCCACGATGAGTGTAATTAACCAACGCTTATGCCCCTTGGAACGAAATTTAATCAGTGCCAATATAGCCAATGGCAAGAACATATTCGCTAATAAATCCATCAATCCCGACGCTGAAGCAATCGATGAGGTATGCAGTGGCAAAAAACCATACACCAAAGCACCCAGCAACGCCAAACGACGATCAAGTTTTAAACGAATCGCTATGAGTAAAACAAATACAACACCTAAAACAAAAACGCACACATTTGTTAAATGAAATACAACAGGATTTAATTCAGCGACTAAGAATTGCAAACGATAGATCAATAATGTGAGCGGCATCCAGACATGCTGTTGCAGAGAAACATTCCAAATAGATTGCCCAGCAATGACGGCGGGATTTTGTGTAATGAAGAAAGGATCTTGATGCATTAACCATTGATGGCCCATCACAGCCGGCAAATAAACAGCTGTTAAAAGACAGGCCGTAACAATGGAAACAATAAATGTGGGAGTCATGTAAGAATGTGACTTAGTACTGAATTAGGGAATAAATCGGGTATTTCTTTAAGCGCTCTTTGCCTTTTAAGAATTGTAATTCAACAAGAAAGGCAACTGCCACAATCGTCGCACCTTGTGATTTTACTAAATCTACAACGGCTGTAATGGTGCCCCCCGTGGCTAATAAATCATCGACGACTAAAACACGCGCTTTTTTAGGCAAAGCATCTTCATGAATTTCAAGCGTATCTGTGCCGTATTCGAGTTTATAGGTAATGCTATTTGTTTTATAAGGCAACTTGCCTTTTTTACGCACTGGAATAAAACCAGCACCGAGCTTATACGCCAAGGCTGAACCAAAAATAAAACCGCGCGCTTCAACCCCAACGATATAGTCAATCCGTTCACTTTTGAATTTCTTTGCTAAGGTATCAATAGACTTTTTAAACGCATCCTTATTTTTCAACAAGGTTGAAATATCTTTAAAGATAATCCCTTCTTGTGGAAAATTTGGGATATCACGGATGTGTTTTTTAAGGTCATTGACGTGCATTAGATTTTCCCCATGGATTGTGCTTTGATTAATTTCGCATTCAAGGCTTCTTTAACAGGCAATTTGGCTTTGCCATTGGCAATTTGATGCATGTATTCCAAACCTAAACGCCCCATTTCCATCAAGGGCTGGCCTACCGTCGCTAAAGGTACGGGGGCATGTTGACGCAATGGATTATCATCAAACCCACAGATAGATAAATCATCACCAATAGCGATTTTCTTACCCTTAACCACATCCATCAATTCCAATGCCATGACGTCCGACGCGGCAAAAATGGCTGTAGGACGTTCTTTCTGTTTTAATAAATCTTGCGCGGCTTGACGTGCAGGGGTACGCAAGAAACCACCAATCTTGACATACTCTTTATTGATCTCAATATCATGCTTCTTTAATGCCGCATAATACCCTTCTAAACGCGCTTGCCCTGCTTGCGTTGATAAATCACCGGCAATCGTCGCAATATTCTTATGGCCTAACTTAATAAATTCTTCAACGACTTTAAACGCCGCTTCATAATTATTCACCCATAAGCAATTGATAGGTTCATCAATTTTATTATTAAGAACCAAGCATGGCATACCCGCCATAATTGCTTTTTTCACAATCGTTACATCATTATCGATATCTGCAAATAAAATACCGTCGACATGTTTGCGATCAAGCAGTGTGGGGTCAAGCCAAATGGAATGATTGGCACGATCTGTAATATGGACTAAAAAATCAACATTTAAACGGCTGGCGGCAAAATTAACACCTTTGATGATTTCGCTGGTGTAGTAGGAATTAGAAATGTCCTCGAATCGAGGCAGGATTAACACATAAATAGGTTTGCGTTTCATGGTCCCCAAACTGCGTGTTTAAGACACGCATCTAAATATCGTTTTCTTTTAATAATTTCTTAAGCTTAGCAATCGTTAATTCTTCGACTTGCCGTACACGTTCACGAGAAATACCCAATCGCTTGGCAATTTCTGCCAATGTCAATTCTTTGGCATCATCACGTAAACCGAAACGCAATTCAATAATCATGCGCTCACGTTCATCTAACTCACTTAATAAAGCACGGGCCCGTTCTTTATTTAAAAACGTTTCCACTTCTTCATCAGGAGCGATCAATGTATCGTCTTCGAGCACATCAAACATTTGACCATCACCGTCTTCACCCAAAGGGGCATCAAGGCTCGACATTTTAGCAATAGCCCCGTCTAAATCACGTACTTTTTCGATGGTGATGCGTAATTTTTTCGCAATCTCCGCTGGTGAAGGGCGGCGATTCAATGATTGTGTTAATTTTTCAACGACCTTGCGGTATTTGAGAATCTCTTCATTTAAATACACAGGAACACGGATCATCTTACCTTGATCAATAATCGAGCGAGATATCCCCTGCTTAATCCACCATGCGGCGTACGTCGAAAATCTGAATCCTTTATCTGGATCAAATTTATCGACGCCGCGCATTAAACCTATATTACCTTCTTCAATCAAATCGCTTAATGGGATACCTAAATTCGTATAGCGTTTGGCAATAGAAATGACCAAACGTAAATTCGAATTGATCATGCGATCGCGCGCTTCTTTATCACCCTTTTGAATGCGCTTGGCCAACATTACTTCTTCCTCGGCATTTAACAAAGGGATATTCTTGATATCTCTTAAGTACGATTTAATTGGATCCATTATTTTTTCGCTTTTCCTTTTTTATCGGCGAGTGCGGCTTGCGCAGCGGCAAGACGCGCAATCGGCACGCGATAGGGAGAACATGATACATAATTCATCCCTGCACGGTGACAGAATTTCACTGATTCAGATTCACCACCATGTTCACCGCAAATACCAATCTTGATTTTAGGACGAGTCATGCGGCCACGTTCAATACCCAATTTAACTAATGAACCAACACCTTCTTGATCTAAACTTTGGAAAGGATCTTCACGGAAAATACCTTTACCACCATCTTTTTCGCTAGCGACATAGGTTGGTAAAAAACGACCTGCATCGTCGCGGGATAAACCTAATGTCATTTGGGTTAAGTCATTTGTTCCAAAGCTAAAGAATTCTGCCACTTCAGCAATTTGATCGGCGAGTAATGCCGCACGTGGGATTTCAATCATGGTCCCAACCATGTAAGGCAATTTAACACCCGCTTGCTTGATTAAACGATCTGCGGTTTCGCGTGTTTGCACATCAAGAACCTTTAACTCTTTTTTATCCATCGTCAATGGAATCATGATTTCAGGTAAAACCTTGATCCCCTCTTTGCGGCATTTGATGGCAGCGGTAATAATCGCTGTGACTTGCATTTCTAAGATTTCAGGATAAGTAATACATAAACGGCAACCGCGATGACCTAACATTGGATTAGATTCATGCAATTGTTCGCAACGATGCTTGATTTTATCTGGAGCCATCCCTGTTACTTTAGATAAGCGTTCAATACCCGCATGATCTTTAGGTGTGAATTCATGTAATGGCGGATCAATTAAACGGATTGTGACAGGAAAACCATTCATGGCTTTGAAGATGCCATAAAAGTCATCGGTTTGAAATGGTAATAATTTTGCTAAGGCAGTACGACGAGATTGCTCGGTTTCAGCGACGATCATTTCTTGAATCGCTAAGCGGCGTTCTTCGGTATCAAAGAACATGTGCTCGGTACGGCATAACCCAATACCTTCAGCGCCCATCTTAATGGCGTTTTGCGCATCATAAGGTGTATCAGCATTGGTACGCACATTGATTGTACGGAAACCATCTGCCCACTTTAAAATCGTATAATAGGCTGGTGGTAATTCTGGATCTTTTAATTCTAAATTACCGCTATAAATTTCACCGGCAGAACCATCTAAGGTGATGAATTCACCTTGTTTGATTGTCTTGCCATTGATGGTCATGGATTTTGTGTCATAGTTAATATTTAACGCTTCGCATCCGACGATACAGCATTTACCCCATCCACGAGCGACAACGGCTGCGTGGGATGTTTTACCACCGGTTGCCGTTAAAATCCCTTTTGCGGCATGCATCCCGCCAACATCTTCAGGACTTGTTTCCTTACGGACTAAAATAACTTTATCACCTTTTTTCGCCATGACTTCAGCTTCATGCGCGGTGAACACAACTTTACCCGCCGCAGAACCTGGAACAGCATTGATACCACCGCCTAAACGGATTTTCTTTAATTGATCGACAGTAACTTTGCTTGTATCAATGACAGGATAGAATAAGCGTTCAATATCTTCCCAGTTAATACGCTTTACCGCTTCTTCTTTGGTAATAACAGGCTTTAATGATAATTCAGCGTATTTTTTAGGTAAGTACCCTTTTTTCACTAAATCATTCGCTTGTGCTTTGGTTAATAATGGTTTAGTCGCATGATCTAAGGCAATGCTAAAGGCCCCTGCGGGTGAGCGTTTACCTGTACGGCATTGCAACATGTATAATTTTTCATCTTCGACGGTAAATTCCAAATCTTGCATTTCTTTATAATATGATTCTAAGATCGCACGGACAGCGCACAATTGATCATACGCTTTAGGCATGGTGTCTTGCAATGTGGATAACTTTAATGGTGTACGGATACCAGCGACGACATCTTCACCTTGGGCATTGATTAAATAATCCCCGTAGAAAATATTTTCACCGGTGTTAGGATCACGGGTAAAGCAAACTCCTGTCCCACTATTATCACCTTTGTTCCCAAAAACCATCTGCACGATATTAACAGCTGTCCCTTTTAAGTCGGTGATCTTTTCAACACGACGGTATGTTTGGGCTTTTTCTGCTTCCCAGCTATTAAACACCGCATGGATAGCACCCCATAATTGCTTCATCGGGTCTTGTGGGAAATCTGAGCCTTTATTTAATTTGTAAAATGCTTTGAATTGATCGCATAATTCTTTGAGTTTATCAGCTGGAATATCGGTATCATTCTTCACACCGATTTGATGCTTCATTTCATGAAGCATATCTTCCATCGGTTGTTTAGAAAGCCCCATGGCCGTCGAGGAATACATTTGAATAAAACGGCGGTATGAATCATAGGCAAAACGTGGATTGTTTGTTTTCTTCGCTAAACCTTCAACGCTTTTATCATTTAACCCTAAGTTCAAAATTGTTTCTAACATACCAGGCATGGAACGTGCAGCCCCAGAACGGACAGAGACGAGCAAAGGATCATTGGTATCACCTAATTTTTTGCCTGTAACTTTTTCTAATTTAGCAACCGCATCGCGGAGTTCAGCGTCTAAGCTCTTGGGTAATTTCTTGCCTAATTTGTAATATTCTTCGCAGGTTTGAATAGAGACGGTAAAACCAGCTGGAACGGAAATACCAATCGAGGTCATTTCCATTAAACCAACGCCCTTACCACCTAAAACATTCTTTGTTAAATCATTTCCTTTGGCTTCAGCCTTACCAGCCCCGTAAGAAAAAACATGCTTTTGTGACATTGCTACTCCCTATTGTTAATGTGTTAAATTTAAAACCCTAAATGCTTCTTTAAATATTCCCTTAAATGATCAATGGCGATACGTTCTTGCACCATGGTATCGCGATGGCGCACTGTGACTTGATGATCTTCCAAGGATTGAAAATCGACGGTAACACAAAATACGGTCCCGATTTCATCTTGACGGCGGTACAATTTCCCGATAGCAGCGGTTTCATCATACACGCAAACAAGTTCTTTTTGAAGTTCGGATTTTATTTTCTTAGCTAAAGTGACAATGCCTTCACTTTTCTTAGCCAAAGGCAAAATCGCGACCTTAATGGGTGCTAATTTAGGATGAAATTTCATCACCACACGGGTGGCATCATTGACGGTTTCTTCATGATAGGCATCTACTAAAAATGCCAATGTCCCCCGGTCGCATCCGCCAGAAGGTTCAATGACATGTGGGAAAAACTTTTCATTAGTAACAGGGTCTTTGTACTGCAAATCTTGCCCTGAAAACTTTTCATGTTGCTGCAAATCATAAGCCCCACGATTGGCAATCCCTTCTAATTCAGACCAACCAAATGGGAAATTGTATTCAACGTCCGTACAACCAGCGGCATAATGCGCTAATTCATCGTCGGCATGCGGACGTAACTTTAAATTCTCAGGCTTAATCCCTAAATCTTTATACCATTGGAAACGTGCTTGTATCCATTCTTCATATTTCGCCGCTGCATCTTCAGGACGGCAGAAATATTCGATTTCCATTTGTTCAAATTCACGGGTACGGAATGTAAAATTACCTGGGGTAATTTCATTACGGAATGATTTACCGATTTGGGCGATGCCTAACGGTAATTTACGATGGGTTGAATCAATGACATTAGGAAAATTCACAAAGATACCTTGGGCGGTTTCAGGACGTAAATATACCGTCGCTGAAGAATCTTCCATGGCACCTAAAAAAGTTTTGAGCATTAAATTGAAAGCGCGTGGGTCGGAAAACGTATTATTTTTACACTGAGGACAGCGGCCATTGTCTAAATGATCAGGACGTAGGCGCTTATTACATTTCTTGCATTCAACCAATTGGTCAACGAAGTTCGCCACATGGCCAGAGGCTTCCCAGGTCTTTGGATGCATCAAAATAGAACAATCCAAGCCCACCACATCATCACGAAAATGCACGGTGGATTGCCACCAGGCATTCTTTACATTGCGTTTTAACTCAGCACCTAAAGGACCATAATCCCAAGCACCATTTAAACCGCCGTAAATTTCGGAAGATTGGAAGATAAAACCTCTGCGTTTACACAGAGAAACTATTTTGTCCATTAATTCTGGGCTCGACATAGGAACCGGTATTGTAAGCAAAAACTAATTATTTTGCAAGAGGAATAGCCTAATATCACCCAAAGGCTCAATAGCGGTAATAATGGGGGTAAAACCAGGGGCGTTTTCGAGTTGTTTGAGCATGGCGGGGTCGATGTTAAGGGTATCATCCCCGAATACTTCTGTTGGTGATCCAGCCATAACATCCACATTCATCGTAGCAGAGGTTAAATCAATACCCCCTCTCTCCCAACCAGGAAATAAACTATCCTTTAACCTTGTATCAATCATACTCAATAAAGCATCTCTTCCTCTATTCGTTAAATCAGCTTTTTCAACTTGCCCTCTAAAATTTTTTAGTTGATTACGCCCTCTGATATTCCCAAGCTGTTTCTTTAGTTTAATATAATTATCCCTTTGAGGCATACTATTCATGGCTTTGCTAGCTGGTTGAGTAATAACACCACTTCTCTCCTTAAAATAACTTAAATTTTCTTCAAACTTTGCTTGATTGTCCCTAGGGAATAAACGAAGCATTTCATCACGGGGTGGTAATAAAATATCTCCTATAATTACACCTTCAGCTTCTAATGTTTTTTTAATAGCTATATCAACCTCGGTTTTCCCTAAAAAATTTGTTAGAAAACCATATGTTCCTTTAAGCAATTGTTCTGCTTTCAAAGGTGAAGGTGGGTCTTCACGTTCACCTTCTTGGGCTAAGTTACGCACCATCT
>JACCDG010398624.1_pt1 | contig 18395 bp, 37 predicted proteins | sample 7442471 | NCBI WGS metagenome assembly JACCDG01 (sample SAMN15323444, study PRJNA562643) | freshwater metagenome | isolation source: river surface water | place: USA:Blue River Watershed | collected 2017-08-17 | reverse complement strand
TATTAACAACTTAAAACCAACTCAAATGGATAACACTCTTAGTAAAGCAAAACAGATTACCAATGAACAATACATGGAATTAAAGAATCCAATCTTTATAGGTCAGACTCGACTAGATAAGGATAACATGTATTGGATGGTATTTGAAGACAGTGGTGTACTGTATAAGACACACAATAAACTCTATTATTAACAACTTAGTGAGGTCGCTCCTCAGGGTACAAAACAAGATGCTAAGGATAACCGGTGAAAGATCCGGGTAAGGTAAGCACTGCTAGACTGATCCAGACATGTGTCAGTCTAGTACCTAGGATTAATATCCACAACTTTGATTTAGATTGTACTACACCCATTACTAATGATGTAATAGGTTATTTAACTGAATCAGATGTTAATGAATTATTAGATAAAATTGAAGAATTAACCTAACTTAAAATCAATTAGTAATTCCACTGTAAATCATTGCATAGTTTTCTATAATTGAGTAGAATAATAAAGCTCAACTTTAGCTTGAGATATGCTTAAATCAATGTTTGTGGGTTACTAATTGATTATCAATATTAAAATCACTTGCTTGAAGATATTCATTGTAACAACCCTTAAGCGGGTTCTACATAAACTGTACTAGCAGTTGTGTTTATTGTAGAGGTATTATTACTATTAGTGCAAATGAGTAATGTCTGGTGCAATTCAGGCTAATAATATTCCACTAGAATTGGACAAGTGATTTTATACAATTAAGGAATAATCCTTAATACTATTAACAAGATGCAGAAATGTAAAAACGATTGGGTTGCATAGTCACCAATATCACTGCTGTAAATTAAAGAGTCTGGTCACTGGAATAGAGAAGACCTTAAATAACTATTCATTATGAAAACAACTGAAGGATATAAATTGCTATTATCCCTACCATATGGTAGACTGACAGTAAACACGCCACTTTGAAGCATGAGAGTGTGGAGTTTGCGTGAATCACTTTACTAGTTTATGTAGAAACTAGTTTTTAATGCACCACAACCTCAGTAGATATAAAGACTTTTTAAGAGATAATCGAATTAGGTACACTGAAATTAGAGTAAGTAAAGACTATATTAAAATGTGAAACTACCTGATTAATAAAACAATGTTCATTGAAACTTGACTTTATCCTATGCCACCCAAAACTAAAGTGGAGGTGTATTCAAAGAGTAAATACAGATATGCGTCTGTTGAGGGTATGAATGTATTAAAGTCTTAGTGGAAACAGCAAGTGGAGAACATTGTTTTATTATTAATCAGTTCCCAAGTTGAGGCAGTTGTAACAAAGTAAGAAAGCTCGTACTGACTCTTAACTGAGAAGTACATGTATATTAGAAAGCAGGTGAAGTTCCTGAAGTTACAACTGAGTGCAGAGGGATATTAAAATAAATTATTAATCCTCTAAAACTAAGCCTATGAGCACGTTAAAGAAACACAAAGTAGTTATGCTTCCTACTAATGAAAAAGCAAGTACTATTTGGAAAACAACAAGTGGACAACTTATTCACACTCATGTTAGTGGTGAATATAAAGAAAAATATCAACCTCAACACCTCTACATCTTATCAGATGAAGAAATTAAAATAGGTGATTGGGGTATAGGACATGCTAAAGGTATAAATGGTATAGGAACTGGTTATTATGTATTTAAACATGATAATTCTAACATAGCTAAAGTTAATGCTTTAGCAGAAGGCTCTAAAAAAATCATTGCTACTACTGATAAGTCTTTAGGATTAGCTAGTCCTAGTACCTCATTCATTGAAAAGTTTGTTGAAGAATATAACAAAGATAATGTGATTACTGATGTTATGGTGGAGTATGAGGAATTAGCCAGAGCTGTAGGAAAACCCCTAGAAAAACTAGATAGTGGTGTTGATGATTTTGATAAAAAAATTATTGGACACAAATTAAAAATTAATCCTAAAGACAATACCATTACTATTAAGAAAGTAAAGGATAGTTGGAGTAGAGAAGAGGTTATTGATCTTTTAACAAGATATAATAAAAGATGTCAAGCTCCAATGGTAGATACTAAATGGATCTCAGAAAACTTATAAGGTGATTACTGCTACCTACAAGTGCAGTACCAACTCAAAAATCAACTCAAATGAAAACAACTAAATCAATTGTGGTATACATAGTATCATTTATGCTATTATACCTGGCACTATCAGCTATAGGCTGTCTATTCGCTAAATCAAACTCAGAATTATACACTTATCAAGAGTGTATAGGATCCAGACAATGGTTTATAGTGTATACTCTATTTATAGGATGGTGGGTATCAGCAATAATTGCCCACGATTACTATGAGAATAAATAAGGTGATAATCACTACCTGCAAGTGTGATACCAATTCAAAAACCAACTCAAAATGAATGAAACAATTACCGGATATGTGCCTACTAGTGTAAGCCTATCCAATATGCCAGAACTAAGTGATGAATCAAAGACTAAGGTATGTATTATTGAAGACCTAGTTAAGATAGGTAAAGCCTTAGGTATGGGAAACCCAACAATTAGTGAGTTTGATTATCTATATGACTTAACAATACCAATGTTAGAGGCTGTTGTATATAATGCTCAAATTCAATTGAACACTAAAGAATATCGTGACAGATGTAATGGTATTCTGTAAACTTTAAATGTTTAAACTATTAAACTTATTAATCAACTTAAAACCAATTCAAACCATGAAAACAGAACATGTTATTAGAGTTAAGAAAACTCACGATGTAGTATATACAGGTATAAACCTTGAAGACTGCAAGCAGGTAATGAAACCTGCATTCTTTGATCATATTGACAAAGGATTAGGCTTAGAGGACTTTCCTCTAGAAGCTGTAACTATCCATTCACTTGAAGAGAGTGAGATGGATATAGAAGATGAAGAAGAATCTAAGGATTTTGATGAGGATGATCTTCCATTCTAATTGCCCTGATGAGTCCTAGAGGGGACGAAACAGCCTAGATAAGGCTGTCGGCAATGCATAAAGTTTGTGGGTACACATCATTCGTATGAACCCACCGGTGCACAACATTCAACCGTGGTAGGATGGCTTAGAGCTGTCCTACCGAAAGAATGTATCAACTCAACAACCAACTTAAACTTAAAACCTTGTGGTGTATTGGTGAACCACGTAAAGTCATGATAAATAATCTAGACACAAAAGGCCTTAGCTTGTCACAAGCAAGCAGTATATCTAATCTTTGCTTTCAGAGAGCAAATGAGATTAGTAAAGCATTGTCAGGTATCAACAATGCTACCCGTACTTTCAGAATCGGTGGGGAAACCTACACGCAGGAAGTAGGTAAACAGATACCTTCTAATGTAGCAGAACTCCTTCAAGAGAAGGCAAAGCTACATGCTGCCCAGGCTTTCTTGATGACCAACATCAAGGCCAAGGATGCAATACTCACAGCTATTAAGGCTAGAGTTTTCAAACCATCAGTAGATGGGCCTGAAAGTCCTGAACTTGGATCCTTCAAACCAGAGGCACTGGTTAATGAGTCTTGGGGATGGAATCAGCTTAGTCAAGCTGAATACTCAGAGTACCTTGAGCAAGAAGCCTATGCTGCTCACATAGGTCAGTTTATTCACAAGGATTCAGTCCTTGACAGATTGAGGAATGAACTTCCCAAGGTCAAGTCATTGGATTGGATTGTAGTGAAAGATGGAGAACGCACACCTGTAAAGGTAGAAGTTCACCATACCTCTGATGAGTTATTAGCTCATCATGAGACACTGGCTGCTTTTCACCGTAAGCATGAGATGCGCGTGAATTACTTCAAAGCTAAGGTTAAGAACTTAGTAACTGAAGAGAATGCGCGTATCTCTAAAGAGAATGCTCTTGGTCAAGCTGAAGTTAACAAAGCTAATGAAGCTTTGAGACTTGAGTATACCAATAAGCATTTGGCTTATATGGAGATGGTGAAGGTAGAGCGTGAGCAGTTTGAAGCTGCAAGGCAGGCAGAGATTCAAAGCACAGCAGCTTTGAGGATCTCTGTAGATCCAAGGTTTCAGGAGACCATTGACCGCTTTCTTAAGCAGTTAGATCCTGAAGCTTAGTACTTCTGTAGCCCGGCTTTGGTCGGCTGGGCTACCTAAATTGAACTAAAAATAGTGTGTAGAAGAGGGAAGCTACTTAGTGCGGGTACGATCAAGACACTCCCCATACAGCTATTATATAATTCAAAGGTGCACCTCAGAGAAGGCATAAGCCAGATACTGTTGTGCTTTATATCTGGTAGGAAGGTTACCAAAAAATTATGACAAATTACACTTTTTATGTAATAAAAATCAACGCACCTTAGGGTGCAAAAACCGCTTCTTCTGCAACTTTAAATCTATAGTTTTGTAGGGCTTTTCACAAAAGCACCAATCGCTTGACAGGTTATCTAGGGGACAGGCTTATGCTTGAGATGTATAACACTCTAACCCATATAATAGAAAAATTGGCAGCACCCTGTATAACAGGTCCTATGCGGATTCGCAGGACCTCTGGGGATACACAAACAAGACTTAGATTTTGTCTTAGCCTTTGAACGCAGAGGGAGGTCTTTGACCTTGATTTTGACCTTATCATAATCTATTCAACTTTCCTACCGGGTGACTTGATATTTATTAACCTTAAAATCAACCCAAATCATGAAAACAACAAATCACATCAACACAGTAGATATCATAAGATATCTAGTAGTAGGATTAGGCTTCCTAGGAATAATAGTAGGAATTATTATTCACCAAATAGCCTAACAAAAATCAATTATTAATCAACTTAAAACAGAGACAACAATGAAGAAAATTGTAAAAACTATGTTAGTTATACTCATGAGTATAATAACATTAACCGGAAAAACAAAAGATCCCTATCACTTATTTCTTGATGGAGAGTTTCTCCACAAGAAGAACATCAACTACACTGTCTACAAGATGGGTAAGGATGGTGTGTATCACAGTGAATACAGGGATAAAGCCCGGAAGTACTACAGCATAACCTGTGATGTAGGAAGTAAGTATCTAATAAGGTTTCAAGACAAGGATCAGAATGTAAAATTCTTAATGATAGATGCTGTAAAGTGTGGCTATTTTATGGTTGATGTAGATTGGAGAAAACCCACTGATGGGAAGATAACCTTAGAGAAAACAGGTTATGTCTTAACTCCATTTACAAATATTGCTAAGGCTGCTTTACTTGCTAAAAACTAATTGTCGGCAGGGGCAACAAGAGAGGGTGTGGATTGTACCTTTTCCGCATTCTCTCTTTCTAATCATTAACTTAAAAACCAATTTTTTAGATTATGAAATCAAATGGAAAGGTGATGCCACAGTACAATTTTGGTATAGTGACAAACAGTCAAATAGAAGCTAGAGCTGTGGGAGAGATAGCTAAGACATTCTATGATTCTTACTGTAGAGATCTCTGTAACTTTAATGCACAGTCTAATCGTATTTACTGTGTACTCCAAAAGCCTAGTGGAAAAAGACAATGGAATAATTATACTAATGGTTATCAGCCTTCAGATATCCGGCTAATTCTTACTTATCAAAAGTTTGTAGAAGAGTACTTGACCGAGATTAAGTCTGAAGTTATCAACAACTATCAAATTTTTTAAGATGAAAACAGGAGACAAAGTAAAATTTAAGGACTACGGTGAGTATAACAATAATTATGTTTCTAACCATTACTCTTATACCAGTTCTGAGAGGTATGCTAAACTGCTTAATATAAAACTAGCGGTTAAACAAAATGAAGGAACTACAGACTTAATAAATAACAACTATGCAATCTACTGAACAAAAAATAGAAGTTTTTCCAGGTATATATGTAGGTGATCTCGTAGTGAGCTTAAGAAACAAATTTGATCACAGAAAAGAAGGTGATATAATAGAAGTTCAGAGAAGAAGTAAGAAGGACTGTTTATATTATAGGAGTGGTAAGAGCTCAAGGCATGGAGAAGTTTGCACCACAGAGTTTGAAACCTTCAGAAAAGCAACACCAGAAGAAATAGAATGGTACAAGAGTGCCAAAAAGGAGCTGCATATCCATCCTAACATAAAAGATATGCCACAAATTAAGAATCATTATCAAATCTATTAGAATGGCAGTAGCAGAACCAGCAATGTTTGCCGTAGGTGACATTGTTCGCAGATTACGCTCAGATTACTATGACCTTAACAAGACAAATATGATACTCTATAAGGAGATCAAATTTAAAGGTTTAAGACATGCAAGTACGCTGAAAGCACACCGAGATTCAGTTGTAGAATGGGTCGATGAACACGGTGCCTTGATAAGCTATGATCAAAAAGGATCATATAAGACTAGAGGCTTACTCTACTACAAATTTGAAGATCTTCAACTGGTCAAGAAACCGGATGGAACCATTAACAATTATTCAATTTATTAACCCAACAAAAAAAAACAAGTAACATGAGCGAAAAAAGTAAAAAAGTGACCACAGCATTAGCACGTATTGATGAAGTACCTGAAGTACTTACACTATTAGATCAAGAGATCGGCAAATTGAAAGCTGTTACAGAGTCTGTATACAAGACAACAGGCAACTTGGAAGGTTTTGGTGACATCAAAACAGAGACCAAAATTGAAAATTTGATTCGCGCTTTTTCTTCTGTTAAGGGAAGAGAGAAAGCATATGATGATGCTGCTAAGCATTTAGGTTTAACAACATACCCTGCATTCAGTATCAGTGGTGGAAATGCTGCAGATTGGGAAAAAGATATTCGTTTGAGAATTGACGTCATTACTCACTCTGATAAGCTTGCTAAGCTTAACGAGTATAAAGATAAAATGAGCAAATTCTTGTCTGCAGAAGATCAGAAAGCAATGCTATTGAAGGACATGACAGAATACTTCAAATTAGGACAATAACTAATTCTACAGAGTGGAGTATTCTAAAAAGAGTACTCCCTCTTTATAATCATTTACTAACTTAAAATCTTAACTTATGCCAAAGAAAACTAAAATCAAGGACAACCATTCCGGAACTCTTACTTTAGCTAAGCTGAAAAAAGAGGTCAAAATGAACTATGACAGTACTCCTATTGAGAGATTCTTGTTCAAGTTTAAAAGAGAACACTTTAAACCAGAACTCAGCTCACCTGTAGGATTCGGAGCACAAGATCTCGAACCTTTGTACTTAGACCTTTACTTGGATCTACTGAAGGAACATAAACATAAACTTGTATGTAAGCTTATGGATTTTCGGGAAGTAGAACTATGGGTAAAAGAATAAATTATTAATCAACTCAAAAACCAACTTAAATGAAAAAAGAATTATTCAACAAATTAATAGAGGAGATTAAGGCTCAGCCTAATTTATACTCTACACATAAATTAACCATTAAGGACGGGCTAGAGGTCCACACTTTTGGTCATACAACAAATAATGATTTAGCAGAAGCTAAAGCTCTCTTCAAAGAGAAGGGATGGAAGATGAATGATGTATACAATGATGCTCAAATTTACCAACTTGCTCAGCAAAATAAATTATGTAATACATATCTTACCATTCTCTATAATGCAGATAAAGATAAAATATCTATTGCTTTATTTGAGACCGGATATGCTTTTGCCGCAATGAAAGAAAGATATTATCCTCTTAGAAAGAATGTTCCTGTATTTGCATGGACAAAGCATATGTATAATCTTCAACCAGTGGGTAGAGGAAAACATAAGCCTAATCCGAGAATACAACTAGGTGGGATTCACCTTTATGGAACCTTTCCTCAGATAGGAGACATAATTACTAAAGTATTATTCGGTATAGATTATATACCTGAGGCATCTATAAGCTACAGACACTTTGCCAACACAAAGAATGACTTTGAAGCTATAGGTAATATGTTTGGTGTAAAGATTCCTCAAGCTCTTCATAGTTATGATGTAAATCATGTATTGATTCTGTATAAAACTATCAAAGATTTTAACCAGATAAACAAGTTATGTCAGTTTATTGCTAAGACTCCAAGAACTATTGAGTTTAATGATTTTCTTCGCACAGCATCTACAATTGATATGGACCTATTTGAGACGATAGCAAAAATGTTATTTAATAATTATGCTGAAAGTTGGGTAGTACGAGATTATATTGGAGACAATATTGCTCTAAAGACCAGAAATATATCATTGAAGGTGAAATCATTGAAGAGATGGCAAGATGAACATAATAAGGCTTCTATAAAGAGAATGCTTAAAGGTGTTCCTGAGATCAAAGTAAATGAGGTATATAAGAAGGCTTTAGAAGGTCTTGAGTATCCTTATGAGCTTATTGAGACCAAGGACAGATTAGTTCAGGAAAGTGTAGAACTACATCATTGTGTAGGAACCTATGCTAACCAAATCAATTCAGGTAGTTGTGCTATCTTCTCAGTAGAATATGAAGGTAAAAGATGGACTCTTCAAGTAGCAGCTTCAAGTATTCAAGATAAAGTAATATTTACACCTGTACAATTCAAAGGATTATGCAATAATCCTGCACCAGATCTAATAGGTAAAAGGGTAGCTGAAGTATTGAATACTAACAGTGATGATATACCTGAAAAAGTACTTGAAGCACCAATAATGGAACCAATATATGCTTTAGATATCTAACACAAGAGCACCCGGGAAAACCTGGGTGCCTTTATAACAAAATTATGGTAGTAATTGAAACAAGAGAACAATTAGAGATGTTCGCATGGGATATTAAAATGAATATGCCCGACATACCGGAGAATTTAAGACTCCTAATAATAATGGAGCCAGAGGCTTTTGAGAGATTAGTAACCCAAATTTCAAAAGAGTGGGTAGATAACTCTGACAGATTTATTTACAATAGCCAAGTAGGTATAGAGCTTGGTATAAAAAAAGGATGATATGGAACAATTTTTATTAGCTATAGAAAATCACCCAAAAGCGTGTGCTTTTCTTATATTACTTGCTATACTTACTTGTACATTCAGATTTCACTGGATAGTGGGGAAAGATGTAGAAGAATATGCAGAAGAAAATAAATCTAAACAATAATAACATGGCAATAGTATCAGAAGCTGTTCTCAAAGTAATTATTACTGATGAGGACCAAAACAATGTGCAAGTTGAATTTAATGCAGGTAAGGTCCCTCTAGATGCAATAATAGTATCATTAGAAATGGTTTTAGAGAGGCTAAAAGAACCACATAAGTCACAAGACAGAAGAAACATAAATTAATGGAGATAGAAGTAAACCTTGACAATCTCAAGGTAGTACCTCTGGGTCCGAATCAATATGTGATAAAATCTGATGGAGCCAGGATCTTTCAGTCATATGATAGCATAATAGCTCTTAAGACTGATGGAATGGTTATATTAGATGAGAATAAGTGGGATTATTCCCGCACAACCGGTAAGTACCGGAACAAGTTCTTGGATGAGAACAAAGCAGATACAGAAAGAAGAATTAAAGAAGGAAGATATTTCCTTGCAAACTTAAATAAATAGTTATGGATGAACAAAGATATGTATCAATAACAATATCATCAGATGATCTTAAGAAGATGTTTATGGATAAAACCAAGATAGATGATAATCTGGCTACATTAATAATAGGTTGTCTGCATAATTCCAGTGTAGGTATAGAATTGCTTGCTAAAGCTCTTCTTGGTATCTTTCCTAAAATAAAGTATAAACTAAATGATTTTGTTTTTATACCAGTAAGTAATTTACCGACATGGAAAACAGATAGAGATGCTACTCTAAAATTACCAAGCTGTAAGAATGAATGTGTAATGGGTCAAGTAATAAGCGTAGATCCCTATAATTCCATGACCTATAGAGTAAAATGTACAGTAGTTTTAACTGATGGTCATGTAGGATTTACAGATGTTCTCACCCATGATAGGGAATTGCAAGGAACTCCGGAAGATCCTGCAGAAATACTAGGGCTAATTGAAGATATGAAAAGAGAGTTACCTTTTTAAAAAAAAAGTATATCTTTGTGTAAAGAAAAGAATCATGGAAGAAACTCAGAATCAGGCAGAACCAACCTCTAATAAGAGAGCTAAGAAAAAGTTTGTTTATCTAGAAAAGTATGACCTTTATAAAGAAGGTACTGATGCTAGAATAGCAAATATAGAAAGATCTCTAAATGTGGGTTTTGTGGTAATGGGAATATTAGTTGTTTGGATTATTCTAATTACTATAAACCATTAGCAAAATGCTGTATCAATTACCAAATGGGAAAGTAATACATCTCTCAGTAGAGCAATACCTGGATTTAACCGATCAAGATTTACAAGATATGATGGCAGGTAATTATGGAGAGTACCCTACTTCTCATTGGATTGATTCAGCAATAAGATCCCCCCGCAAACAAAAAGAACAAAAAGATATAGATAAAAGTATTGACTATACTGAAGATAGTGATGAAATAGTCATTCAGTCAACAACTTTTGCTATAATCACAGTAGATGATATTAACTCTTCAGAAAATATTGAAGACAATAGCTCAGAAGAGCTAGAAGACACTTAATTACCAAAGGCCACGGTAATAGAGTAATGTGTGAACCAGGATGAGTACCTGGTTTTTTGCATTTAAAATGGTACCTACTCACAAATCAAATCAATGTTTAACAATTAAAAATCAAAAATCATGAACTCAAAAGTAAAAGTAACAGCAGATGAAACAGGAAGTGTAATCGTTGTATCAAAGAACAACCCAGAATGGGCTCACATCCGTGTGGAGCAATCAAGAATTGTCATTGATGACAATGGCTTTGCCCGCAAGAAAACAATCAGTGCATTAGTGCACGGCACAGTAGAAGATCTTAAATCTTTTGGCTGGACAAAAGGCTTGGAATTACCTGGCAAGATTATCTTTAAAGAAAGTCTTGAACCATTTAATTCAAATCAGCCAGAGCGTGACTACAAAGTTGCAGGAAAAACAGGTATTGTATGCTGTCGAGATGGCCAGCCTATTTACCGTAAAACCTTTTATACTTTAAGTAGTAGTGCTGAAGATGTATCTGTTGCTCACACTAATGTTGAAGATATCCGCGCAGCTTATGCTGAAGGAGCTACAACAGAAAGCGATGAAGATTTAAACAATCTATAATTGCAATAAAGTTAAAGGGAATAAGTATAGAGCAATCTATCTTGTTCCCTTTTCTTTTTTTATTAACCCTTAACCCCTCTCAAATGACTACATGGCTAAACAAAATGCAAAGAAAATGCCCAAAAGGGTAATTTACACAGAACATCAAAACTTTTTATACAATAGAGCTTTACATGGCTTGAGTATGTATACACCAGAGGAAGTCATTATAATGAATCCTGAGAAAAGAAAAAAGATACTACAAATACACAAGAAGACTCAAAAGATTCTTAACTTGTGGAAGCAAGAAATTGTTAATATATGTGCTAACAAACTATTTACAGATATATTTCCTGATATGGAGATAACCAAATGTTTAGTAGAATGTTATGGTATACAGGGTGATCCCGAATATGTTAATAATATGAGCTTCAAACTTCTTAGAATAAGTAAGCAAGACATTATTGCCTATTTAATTGAGAAGAAAATATTACCAAAGAATTTTAATGAATTAAATCAGCTAGAAGATGCAAGTAGAATTTCTAATGAACGAGACACTAACACTAGTGCTAACTCCGGAGAACGCCTTGGAAGAAGAACTCCTGAAGTCCTTAGTAAAACAGGATAATGTCTTGCAACAGGCCCGAGGCGGCATTACTGTTTTTAATAAAACACTGGCTAATGCCCTAATTATAGGGAAAAGAAGTGTCCTAGAGCCGGAGAAAGAAGAGAGGGGGACAAAGAATGGTACAGCCTAAGAAAAAGATATGTGCAGGTTGTGGGTTGGAATCATTCATCTGGAAGAATGTGGATGGGAAAAAGTAAACATTAGGAAATATCTGGAAAAGTTAGTATATTTGTATACTAACATACAAATATTTCCATATGCTGCATTATTATGTTTATACTCACAAAAGACCTGATAATGGTCAGGTATTTTATGTAGGTATAGGTAGAACACCTAATCCCAAAGTTTATTCGAGAGCTTACACAAGAGCAAGAAGATCATCAGAGTGGTTATCTATAGTTGATAGTTGCGAGGGGAAGTTTATAGTTGATATAATAGCTATTTTTGATGATCACTTGTCTTGTTGTAGTGAAGAAATGAGACTTATAAACTCATACGGTAGAAAAAGTCTAAACACAGGTCATTTGGTAAATAAAGCACCAGGTGGACATAAATGGAAAGATTCTATAGTTGTTTATCAGTATGCTTTAGATGGTAAATTTATTGCTGAATGGAAAGATCCTAAAACTGCAGAATCTGTATTAGGTATATCTCATACTAGTATCTATAAGAGTTGTAGACTATTTTTTAAAGCTGGTAACTATCAGTTTAGAACTTATAAAAAAGAAAAGATAGAAACTTATACAGATAATAAGAAAAAAGAGATACATCAATATAGTAAACTAGGCTCCTTTATAAGATCTTATACTTCTATTTCCGAAGCTGCTGAGCATATCAAAGTAAAACCTGAAAGACTGAGTCAAACAGCCAAAAAAAATAAAAGCTGTAAAGGTTACTTATGGAGTTTTTCTAATGAATATTGTTTAGTAAAAAGAATTATTTTCCAGTATACAACTTCTGGAGAACTGGTAGCTCAATATGCATCTTTACCTGAAGCTGCAAAAGCTTTAAAAGTAAATAGTGTAAATGCAATAGATTGTGCTATAAAGGGTAAAATACAAAAGCAAGCTTATGACTTTCTATGGACTAGTCAAACTAATGTAAAAGTATTTAATAATGCAGCAAAAACTAAAAATTTGTGATAATTGTAAGAAGCCTTCCATAATATGGAAAAGCTCTGGGACAGGTGGGAAAAGGTACTGCAAGCAATGTTCAAGTAATACTGGAGTTGCCAAACTTAGTATTATTAAACCAACTGCTAAGGCAAAGCCTATTCCCCCACGCTCCCAGAAAAGATCTAAGGAAGAAAGACTATACCAAGCAAAGAGAATTATCTTTTTGCAGGAGCATCCTTTATGTGAGGCTCATCTTCCAGGTATATGTACTAAGTATGCAACAGATGTACATCATTCTTACTCTGGTAAGGATAGGCAACAGCATTTTCTTAATGAAAGTACTTGGTTTGCTACATGTAGAGCCTGTCATGATTGGATTCATAATCATAGTAAAGAAGCAAGAGAATTAGGATATTTAAAGTAAATGATATATATATGACTTACAAAAAAGGAATGACTAAAAGTAAATACAAAGCTAAGATGAGAAACTTTTGGGATGATAGATGGTATCATAATGTGTCTATTGAGACTTGGTGTGGCTTACTTACAAATGAAAAGTGGACTTCTTCACAAGCATTTAATCAGAGAAGAGCTAATGAACTGATCTTTGATGCTATTGAAAAACTTATCTTAGAAAAGAAACTTACTAAAGATGAGGCTGAAACCCTCAGAAATATGCTCCGGTCAAAAGATAAGGAGAATGTACATCTAGCTGTGATGATTATAGCTAAAATTAAACCAAAAGTATTTGCAAAAAATGTGGACAAAATATCCTGATTACAAACATGCAGTAAAAGACTGGATTGCTGCTATTAATGATAAGCAATCCGGTGCACATGCTGTGTATTGTCTTAACAGAGCTCTAAGAAGAGCTGCTCGGGACAAAGTAATAACCCGGGAAGAACAGAAGTCTTTATGGAGCATGCTAAAAGCATCAGATGATGATCGTTATGTAGCACTTAAAGCATTAGAAACAAAGTATAATTTAACAAAAACAGAAACAAATGGCTAAAAAGAAAACACCACCTGCAGTATTACCTACAGTAACAATGCAAGCTGAAGTAAGCAACAACATTAACTTAAACCTTAACCAGAATGATTTAATTGATCTGGCTATTCAAGAGCATCTAGAGAAGCTTGAGAAGGAACTTGAAATTGTAAATGCCGAGATAACTCATAATCAGAATGAAATTGATAAAGTAGAATCAGATGAAGCTGAAAAATTAGCAGCTAAAGTTCTCAAAGATGATCCTGATTATATAAAATTTATGAAGATGCTTAAAGTAGCTGATATAAAAATCACTAAAGAAGGTATTGATAAAAGGGGTTATAGAAAGAGTGATCCTTATAGGTTATATGCAACAAAAGACACAAACAATTTCATAGAGTCTATTAATCAGTATCCTCATGAAAACTTCACTAATCTAGCTCAGGCTACAAGATCTATTCATAAATATGATTTTTACAAAACAAAGTACACTACTTTGAATATAAGCATTGAGGAGCATACAGCGTATATTACTATGATATATATAAGACACGTTAATCTTACTCCTGATGTTGCAAAGTCTTTAGAGGCTAGGATTGACATTCTTGAAGAAAGAAAGAGAGAACTCTTAAAGAAGAAGTTTAATCTACAGAAAGAATTCTATGAGTATACTTTTGGTGAGAAGAAAGTTAAAGCTAAGATTGTTAAAGCATCTCTTCAGAGATCAGCTGAAGGTCAAGCTATTCTAGGCATGTTGCAAGGTGCAACAGGTGTAAAATTAATCGGTTAATTTAAAAACAAAAAACAAATAACAATGGCAAAATCAAAAAGATGGTCTGAAAAAGACATTGAACAAATTAAATCAATAATTGAAGCGGCACAGGTTGCAGGTAATACTGAGCACTCAGGGTTAGCAGCTGCAGCTAAATACTTTGGAGTATCGCTTAATGCAGTAACTATAAGATGGGGGCGCTGGAAAAGAGGTCTGCAAACTGGAAATCTTAAGAAAGCTACTACTAAAGTTCCAATAGTAAGAAAGAAAAGAAAGTATGTTAAGCGCATTAACCCAAATACACCAACATGGATTGATTCTTCTCAACCAGCATTATTAAATCTAATAGAAAAACGTAAAATGCACAGTGAACTAAAAAAGAGAGTTATAGATTTACTAGCTACATCTGGATCAATAAAAGCTGTATCAATAGATCTTGCTAACAAATCTTTTACTGTAGTTTACTAGTTCTATGGCAGAAGAGATACCATTCAGACCTGAAGGATATAGTAAATGCTATTTAGCATTGGATGCTCTGCAGTTGTCAAATGATATCACAGAAGAAGACTATAAGCTAATTCGGTCTATGCTAGATTCTGAAGATGAAGAGAATCTGGCCATGGCTGAATTAGCATTATGGGACAAATACAAACATATAACAATTAAATCTAAGAAATCATGAAAACAAAGGATCAAATACAAGAGGAAGCTCTTGCCGCATTAAGTAAAGTAAGAGGCGGTACTGCAGCAATGTCTGTAGGAACCGGCAAAACTTTAGTAGGTCTCAAACATATGGATCTACACTATACAGATACATCCTTCTTCTTAGTAGTTGCACCAAAGAAATCTATATTTCAGAGTTGGATTGATGATGCTAAGAAGTTTGGATTTGATTATCTGCTAGATAGGATAACATTTACAACCTATCTTTCTCTACCAAAACAACAATTACACTATGATGCTGTATATTTAGATGAAGCTCACAGCTTATTAGAATCACATGCAGAATGGTTAAATGCATATAAAGGAATCAAAATAGGATTAACAGGAACCCCACCAAAATTTCAGCACTCTCTAAGGGGAAGACTGTTTAATGCACACATTCCAGTAGTATACAACTATATTACAGATGATGCTGTAGGGGACAAGATCCTAAATGATTATCACATTATAGTGCATAAATTAAAACTAAACAAAGCAAAGATTCTAAAGGCGGGAAAACCACCTAAGACATGGATGACTTCTGAGCAAGACTCTTATAACTATTGGACTAACCGTGTTATGAATGCTAGCACTCCTAAGGAAAGACAAATCATGAGCATCATGAGAATGAAGCAGATAATGAGCTATCCAAGTAAGGATAAGTATGCAAAGCAATTGCTTGATACTATGCAAGATAAAACTATCTTATTCGCTAATACACAAGAACAAGCTGATAGTTTTGGAATAGCAAGTTATCATAGTAAGAATCCCAACTCAGAAGAAAACTTGGAGAAATTCAAGAAAGGTGATATCTTAGATCTTGCTTGTGTACTGCAGTTAAATGAAGGTGTAAATATTCCTAACTTGCGGTCTGGTATCATAATGCATGCATATGGTAATGAAAGAAAAGCAAGCCAAAGAATAGGCAGGTTACTGAGATTGAATCCGGATGACAAGTGTACAGTACATGTACTATGTTATGAAGATACTATTGATGAAGCCTGGGTAAAAACAGCCTTACAAGATTATGATCAAACTAAAATTGAATGGATATGAAAACAAAAGTAAAACTTACAATGAACTTAGTTGAGTGGAATCTTATACCTGCAGAATGGAATCTTGACAGCTATGACTTTGGTATTAAGCATAGAAGATACTACTTTCTATGTTTTAAATTTGAAATCTATAAAATAATTAAGAAATGATTGAAGAATTAGAAGTACTAGAACCGGAAGTAGATGAACAAGTAGATCAAGCTGTAGAAGAGCTGATTAATCCTACTAAAGCTATAATCCTCTATAATGATGACTACAATACTTTCCCTCATGTAATTGAGTGTCTAAGAAAGTATTGTGGTCACTCTATGGAGCAAGCAGAACAATGCACTATAATTATCCACCACAATGGTAAATGTGATGTAAAGAGTGGTACTTATGACAAGCTTAAGCCTGTCTGTGAAGCACTTTTGGAACAAGGGCTTATTGCAAAGATTGAAAATTAGTTGTATATTTGTAATACTTATCAGTTTTACTCATGACAACATTTTCTCAATCTTAAAATATACTCCCTGACCTTGAATGCAGTTTCTTTTAGTAGAACTGATAAGTCTTTCATAGAAGGGGAGTACCTTTTTTAACATGAACAGAATATGCAGAACTTGTAAAGAAGAAAAAGCATTACAAGAAAACTATTACAAAAGTAAAAAAAGTCCTGGAGGATATCATACTAAATGCAAAGCTTGTTGTAAAGCTTATCATCAAGAATATCATAAACAGACTTACAAACCTAATCCGAGAAAACTTAAGTATCCTTATCTAGAGAGTTCTTATTCTAAAGAATATGCTAGAAATAATCACTTGCTTATTAAGTATGGTATTACTATAGAAGAGTATAAAAAAAGACTAGATGATTAGGATCATAAGTGTAAGATTTGTGAACAACCTCTGCCACCTGAGTATCATTAGATGCTGTAAAGGTAAACAAAAACAATGTGGTGGATTCACTTTTAAATACATAACAAATGAAAATGTTTCAATATAATATAAAAATACTAGTAGATACTCCTTTTGATAAAAAATATTCTATTTTATCAATCGAAGAGTTTAGAAAAAAATATGAATATCTTATTAACAAAGATAATTCAGAGGAATTTGTAATTAATTATTTAATCAAAGGGTATAAAAATGATTATCATGATATTGATTTAAGTCAGTTTTTTGAAGTTATAGAAAAACCCATAAATAATTTTAAAGTAGGTGATTGGGTTTGGCATGAAGGAGAAAAGAAAGCTTATACTACTGTTGTTTATAAAAATGATTATCAAAAAGAATGGAGACCTAATTATGCTTCAATAGAAGCTGTTAATAATAATCCTAATACTTGGAAAAGATTAGCTACTAAAGATGAAATAACTTATTATGATTTACATTCTTTTTGTGACGGTCAAATACTTATAGGACAATATAAATGTTATTATTTCGTAAACGTCTGGAAAGATTTAATTTGTATTCATAAAAATATTACTAAGTATTTAGAATATCAAAAAGAATTTCATGGTGTAAGTGTGTTAAAACAATTTTCTTCTGATATAGAGTCAACTTGGGATTGTAAACCTAATGGGCTTAAAGTAGGTTGTAAAGAAATTAAGCATGACGATATTATACAAATAGCTAAAATTTTAAAACTTGGGTAATAATGAAAATATTTAAAGAATTAAATAAACTTGGTTACATACATTATTCTGCTACTACAATAGAAGAATTAGATGATTTACCATTAAATAGTGCTGAAAGAATTTCAGAACAGGCTTTGGTTTTGAGATGGTTTAGAGAGAAGTATAATCTACATTCTACTATTAATTGAAATGAGATACATAAACGGATTCAATCAAACAATAGCAACAGAACATTCAGATTTAAAATATGGTGAATATCGTTGCACTCAATGTGGAAAAGTAATAACAAGGGAACAAGTAATTCCAAACGATAGATGGCAATCAATAACTACAAATTCAATTAATTTTTGTAGTAGTAAATGTCGTTCAGAAAATCGAAATGGGTATGACAGGATGGTGTCTTTTTAAAATGGCACATA
>JACCDG010856521.1_pt1 | contig 18398 bp, 13 predicted proteins | sample 7442471 | NCBI WGS metagenome assembly JACCDG01 (sample SAMN15323444, study PRJNA562643) | freshwater metagenome | isolation source: river surface water | place: USA:Blue River Watershed | collected 2017-08-17 | reverse complement strand
GATTTCGTTTCATTGAGAATTTTACTTGATTCAAATTCGCAGCCTAAATCAAGGTTCCATCGAGAATTGATTTCCATAATGACAGCCGCAGTAGCTGAAATCAGATTGGATCCATCTGCGATGGTTCCTGTGCTGGCAATTTGTGTGCGGGCACTGAGTTCGTAAAAATCTACCCAGGGAAGTTGTCTGAATTTCAATGGTCGCAAAAAACGTGTATAAACGTTCCATCGGCTCCAGCTACCTTCTTCTTGTGAAAGAGATTGCAGTTCAAGTCCAAGTTGCAAAGTTTGTTCATGGCGATGAATGTTCTCGAAAAATTGATAAAAGAAGGATGTTGACAAAATTTTTGATGATCCCATCATTCGATAGCCAAGATTTCCACCAAAATTTATGAATGGATTGAATTGTAAATTCAAATCGATATTGGATCTAGATCCTAAGTAGAAACTGAAATCCCAAATGTAGCCGCGGGAAATATCAACAGCTGAAAAATAAGTTTGATCTTGTGCTTGCATTTGTAGGAATGCTCTTTGGGTACCTGGGAATAAATTTTTTACAGTCCATAGGTAGGAGTCCGCAGCCAAGGATTGCAAGCTGTCTTTTTTTTCAGATTGAAGACTATCAACTTTTTTAGGCTTGGATATTTTGAATTGAACTTGTGATGCATAGGTTTTGATTTGAGAGTTTCCATCTCGAGACAGTCGAAGTTCTGTCGGTGGTGCTTGTTTTTTCAGGTAAAATTCCTGACGCATGGGAATTCCACCTTCTCCTTGAACATACAGAACCGGGCGTTCGATGGGAACATTCACTTCCCACTCAGTGCTGGATAGACGTCGAATTTTCGACTCATTCACCGGTTCCGCACCTGAAGCTCGAAAAATAAGTTCCGATCGATCTGCAGAAGTTGTGACATCGTAAAAATCCACGTCGCGTTTGAGTGTTTCAATTTCTAAGACGGCCCCAGAGGGTGCTTGAGATTTGAAAGAGACAGGTTCGTTTTTTTGAGACAAAAGAATAGCACCAACTTCATTAGTGACTCGTTTCCCGTTGATTTCAACTTTGGCTTCAGCTTTCGTCGAATTACGGGGTTTCACAATCACCTGACCATCTTTACTGGACAGATAAAGTTCCTTTGAGCAAAAAAGAATTTTCATCTTTCCCTCTTCGCGGAACAGGCATAAATTCATGAAGGGCATGTACTTCATATCTTCTAAAACATCCTCAGGAAAAGACGGAACAGAGATGGATCCAATTTCTTCGCGAAGAAGAGCATCATTCGATAATGATTTTTGTGAGAATTTAATATCCTGAGGTTGAAAAGATTTTCGAAAAATAGCTTTTCCATTATTGTCTTTAAGAATAATTTCCCCGGTTTTTAATAAAGCTGTAGGCCAAAAAAAATCGATTTGGACTTTTTTTGACGAAGACTTTTGAAGTTGAAAACCCACTTGATTACCATCAATAAGGATGTCACCAATTTTTAAACGATCTGCATCCAATAGACCATATTCAAATCTTTGAGATAAAATTTGAATTTGATTTTTATCCGCTGGAAAAGTCATGTAACTCTTTCCAAAGCTTGGAAAGATCAATGCGAACGAAACTAAAAAAGAAAACCTGACAAAATACTTCACGAACTCATAGCCTTATTTAAATAGTCATTAATGGAATCGTAATCATGATGATCCACAATCATTTCGATGATTGTTTTGGCGATCTGAAGTTTTGCAAAAAAATCTGATTGCTGACCAATAATAAAACGACGCGGATGTCCTGACCAGGCACCTTTAATTTTGTCGTTTAACTCCGCGGCTTCTTCATAGTTTTCAGTACGAATGGGATCGTCTCCATCGTAACTGTCTTGAGGCGCTGTATCCATATGAAGAACCCATTCATACCTTGCAAGTTCTTGTTGTCGATTGGATTGAATTTCTTCAAAGAAACTATCCTCTGAAGAAGGCCAGTAAGCAAGACTATCCAAAGATCCACGATCGCAAAGAATCACAGGGTGAGACGTGGATGCTAAAATCATATCTTCTAATTCCCGCTGAGAAAACAAAATCGCCCGTTGAGTATGTCGTCTTGCCATATTTGTTTTTTTTCGTGGCCAGCCGCCTTTGTAAAGAATGGAGGCAGCTTCTGGTGCTACTGAAATTTGCTTTGAAAAATCTTTCTGAAGAGCCTCGATCAAGGTTGTTTTTCCACCCGAGGGGCCACCTGTAATGACGACTTTGAATTTTTTCTTTTCCATGAATTCTTTCTGTTTTTACATGATGTTACTGCTTATATTTTCAACGAAGAATGAAATGCAATCAAGTCAGAAAAAGTTCAGCATACAAAGGTAGGTGATCAGAAAGTTGGTTCCATGGGGATGATTTCAGGACGCCAGCATGATGCAATTCAAAGTGCCGGACGTAAAGACGGTCTAGCTTCATGACAGGGATCAGACTTGGAAAGCTTTTCGCATGATGACCGTGCAGAGTTTTATGAATTTCTTGCAACTGAAGAGGTCCTGAAAACACATCGCTTAAGTGCTCTAGCCAGTCATTAAAATCACCACCTAAAATCACAGGGTGATCATCTTGGATGAATTTTTGAACATGTTCAATGATCTGCGAACTTTGAGCAATTCGACCAGTATGCCATAAGTTCAAATGAACATTTAAAATATGAAATTTCTTTCCAGAAATGGGATCTTCAACTTCCGCATGAAGAAGACCTCGACTTTCAAATCGGTTTGTTGAGATGTTCACATTTTGATGCTGAATAATTGGAAATCGACTGAGGATAGCATTTCCGTGGTGATGGAATTGGCTGACAGCATTTTTCCCATAGGCAAAGTGAGGCCAAAGGGTGTCTGCTAGAAACTCAAATTGCCCTTCTTTTGGCCAGTCTGATCTTTTCACAGCATGTTTGGAGTGGTGCCCTACTACTTCCTGCAGCAGAACGATATCAGGATCCACCGAAGCCAGAGCTTTCTTAAGTTCGTGAAGAATAAACTTAGATCCAGTACCAGAGAAGCCTTTGTGAATATTGTAACTTAAAATTTTGAGTTTTGTCATAGCCAGTATCTAAACCAGTAGATGAATTTATAAAAGGATTTTTCGATCCAAGAGAAATTTTCAAAATGTTGAAGCTTCAGAATACGACTGTTTTGTAGATCGGATTTCCATATCTGTATCATTTTATCCACACTGGATGGATCTTCAAGAACGGCTTCGATTTCTAGGTCATGCAGCAAGGATCGATGATTGAGATTTTTAGATCCAATCAGAGCTTTATTATCAATGATCATGGTTTTGGAATGCATAACTGATTTTTGATATTGATAAATTTTAATACCTTTGCGTAGCAGCTGATACAATACGGCTCTGGAAGCCCATTGAACTAAGCGCACATCTGTTTTTTCGGGAAGACAAACACGCACATCAACACCTCGCTTACTGGCGCGAACCAGAGTGCGAAGTAGGGATCGTTTAGGGATAAAATAGGCGTTCGTGATATAAATGCGTTGAGTGGCTTTTTTCATCCATCGATGCAACTGACGTTGAAAAAAGAGTCTGGATCGACGATGAAAATGGGTGTGAATAAGCTTCAGAGATTTATAGGCTAAAAAAAAGCGACGTGAAAAAATAGACATGGGTCCGCGACGAAGGCGGTGCCAGTTCCAACGGGATTGATGCCAAGCTCGTTGGAACGAAACGCGACAAGCTTGAATTTCTGCTGAAACGGGGGCGCTTGAAAAATCAAAACGAATACTGACGTCCTTCCAAGCGGAAGATCCCATATAGTATTCGGAGTGAACTTGAGAAATATTACGACTTCCGATGAAGCATATTTTTTTATCAATGATGATCATTTTCCGATGATTTCGCCGATTCAGTCGTCGAAAAAGAAAAAGTAATTTTCTAAGATTTCTCCAAGAAATACGTCGCAGGCTTTGATACTGAAAAGGGATGGGATGATACAATCGGAAGGGAAGATTCATTTGGCGGCACTTTTGTTCGATCATCATGCTCCAGTTGAATGACCCAATAGCATCCACCAATAATCGAACCCGAACACCTCGTTGATGGGCTTTTCCTAGAGCATCCAGCAAAGGAATTCCCACAGGGTCATAATCGAAGATATAACTTTCAAACATGATTTCTTTTTCTGCAGCGTGGATACTTTGAAGGACATCTTCAAAATAGAAATCTCCACGATCATAAATCTTCGTTAAAAAAGGGTTTTCACTATTCATGTGGATTAAATTCAGCAATCACTTTCGCTAAAATATCATGACCGATCCAGCGAACGGCACTTGTGGGATGCCAAATATCGGTGATCATAATTTTTGCGCTGCCTTGAAAAACAAGTTCACTCAGAAGAGCTGCAATTTCTTGCTTATTTGTTTTTTGAAGATTCGACATTTCATCACACAGGGCCAGCATTTTCTCCATCACATCGGGTTGAGAATGTTGAGGCCATTTTTCAAAACGACAAAGATCTCGAACCGCAGGTAATTGTAAAAAGTCGATGCTCATTTGAACAAGCTGTTTCCAAGAGCAGCCGTCCTTCATGTGAGATTGAGCTTGGCTTAATATTTTTTGGATGAAGGGTGAAGCTGGGGATTCTTTTTCTAGGGCTGCAAGGAGAGGATATAAAGAAATTTCACCTCCAACAAAGACAGAGCTACTTGCCGTGAGAATTTCTGGGCAGTTATAAACGGCAACCTTCACGCCTTTATGAAAAAAATCTTTGGCATGATCTTCCATACGCTTTTTTGCCCATCCTTGAAGATAGGGCGTATATGTTTGCCAAACATATTGATGTCCAACTAAAACTTCTGTGCCGTGGTACCCGTAGGCAGAGTAAGAAACTCGTCGTCCAGCAAGGTCTAATTTTTTTCGCAAAGACTCAGACTCTTGCAATAAAATAAGAAGAGTATCTGCAGTGACTTCATTGAAACTCATGGCGCATAGTTTGCCGATGTCTGTTTCCAAAAAAGCTTGAGAGGATACATAGCGATCCTGACTACCTTTGAAAACACGATTCATAATGGACATTAAAATCTTACTGCGAGGAATACCTCCCGCCATCAGATGAGCAAAGTAGACGTGGCCCGTGGATGGAAGATGTTCCTCGAGCACCTCCATGTATTGACGAACTTGTTGCCGAAATCGTTCATGCCCTTTTTTTCGAGATTCTTCGATTTTATGAAAATCCAGTTTGATTGTTTCCCAGTTGGATAACTTTGCCTCTTTCAGGAAGTCATTCGGAGTTTCACCTGTGGAGCAAGGTTCCTCATCAAAACCAGCCTCCAGAGGGATATTGATCAAGGGCTGAGGAAGATTCAAGATTTCTTCATGATTCAAAGGGCGAAGTCCCACTTCTTTATCCCGTCGACCCACCGTCGAGTAGATGATATTCATTCCCAACTTTTGAGCTTGCTCAACAAGTCCATTGGCATAACCTCTTTGGAAGAGTTCACCGAAAAGAACAAGAGTATCGCCTGCTTGAAAACGCGGTGAGGTGGGTATGTGTCGTAGGGGATCTAAAGACATAAGGCCTCCTGAAGTCAAAGCCTGATCCTAAAGAGACAGTCGTCGCTTGTCGACCTTTTTTACAGAGCGGAAAAAATAGCAAAGCCCGTCGATGCAGACTGTGATTAAAGGGTGCGATGCGGTATAAGAAGGGCATGATTTTTAAGAGTGAAAAAGAGTCCCAATCATATTTTCAAATTTTTTGGCGATGGGCATTGTGGTCCATCGCATTTGGTCTTGCATTTTTAATCATGGCAGAGCTTTTACGAATTTCTCTCAGCGGAAGTCCGTTTCTGGCAGATTCCTATTTGCTTCAAAAGGTGGAATCTGTATTGCCAGTTTCTCGAACATATTCAGGATCTACAAAGCTTTGGTCGCAGAATGAAATCTGGAATCTTTCGGCCATTGATTTGCAATGTCATAGCCGAGGACAAGCCTGCCTTCGTCGTTGGGATGGGCAAAGTCATACATGGCTCCCAACAAAGTTAGAGGTTTCATCAGGACAGCCAATATCTTTTTTTCAGTCAGACATGGGTTTTATCGCGGATCAAGCTCTTACTTGGCCTTTGCTGGATGAATCCAGTAAACCATGGGTTGTCCTTGCATCCATAGGTCCAAGAGATCCCATGTTTCATCACCTTGGATCAGGAAAAACTCAAAACTCTGCATTTTTTGAATCGATGACAGATCTTTCCTTGAGTCAGTTGGAACAATTGTCACAATATTTATTTTTCATTTATGACAGTCAAAATTTGTCAAATTTTACAGCCTTGCAAGTTAGTCAAATTGTGGATTGTTCCAAAGACTCGGCCAAGTGTGGGCAAGAAGGCGTTTCCTTTGTCGAGCAAAATCATGTTTATTGGTTTCAATTTTCACCCGCTGTGGATGTCAGTCATTTAATTCCTCAAGTACCTGAAGGCCTCTACAAGTTCAGCACTTTGCAGCAAGGGTTTGGTCTCTTTCCTTTGGGACTGGAAAAGCACCATCATCTTCTAAGTCAGTCAGCACAAACTTTTGGAAAATTTTTAGATATTGTTCAATGGAAGGTTGAAAAAAATTTTGGAAGTTCTGATTACCAATTGATTCAGAAATCTTTACTGAATCAGGATCTTTTGCCCATGCGAAAAAATATTGGTTCTTATGGTGCAGTGATTGCTTACCAACCAAAGACACAGCAATGGAGTTTGGATTTATTGGCAGACCAAATCACGTCAGACCTACAAATGCCGGTGAAGGAAAGATTTCCCTTAGAGATGGAATCCCATTACTTAGCCAGCACGTCAGGATTATTTCAAAGTCCCATCTATTTTCATCAGCCAGAAAAAGGCGGTGTGTTTTGGACTTCAGAGGCCAGCTCTGTCCGTGATCAAGATTCAAAAGCAAAATTTGTATGGGGCTTAAGATGGAAGCGTAAATTTGCAAAAACAGATGACCAAATATTTATTCCCTTAAGCTATATTGATCTTCTTGAAGAGGCTCACGAGTCGACGAAGTTTCGATCTTTAGATTCTTTAGAAGTGGTCGCTCCTTCGGAACTTTTTCACGAGTTTTCACAACAGTTGAAGAAAGTTGCAGAGGCTCATTCGAAAGATTTTGTGACAGGCGAACTTTCATTCAATATTGAAGGTCAACTATGTGAAGAGTGGTTGTACAGACCCCTTGTCGGAGGAACACAAGTTTACCAGTTGCCAAAAGTCTTTTTCCATTTGCATGATGAAGGGATCAGAGATCCCACTCAAGTTTTGGGTATACGATCGGGTATGCAAGTCATTTCATGGAATCAAGAATTTCAAAGATTAGAGGACGCTGAAAATTTTCAGGAAGTTTATGAACAACTTTCCGCTTGGTCCAAGTTTGAATGGAGAATCGAAGCAGGACAAGATATTCCATTGATTTCATTGACAGATAGAGGCAGTCATAATTTTAAGAATAAGGCTTTTCAAAAAGCATTGCAGTTATCAAAGCGTCCAACGGAAGAAAATTGGATTTCCTTTCTTGCTGAAATGGATCCTTTCCAGAAGCAACTTTGTGATTCACAAGAAAATTGGATCTGGGACCTTTGGCCAATGCCGCAAATTTGCAAAATGTCCCATCTTTCTGTACGACGTTTTTCATCTTATATTTCTCCTGTGATGAATTTTGACTTATTCAAAACGTGGCTTCAAAAGCAATTGATTTTACATATGGCTCTTGAATGGCAGGAGCAATTAGATTTTCAATTTCGTTCGGGAATTCTTCCGGTCCAAAGAGTTGAATGTCGACAACCCGTTGTTCAAAATTTAAATTGGAAAAATCAGCGCCCAGATTTTGGGGTGAATATGAAATCCATCAAGGAAAACTTTCATAGTATGGAAACGATGGTCCCTGAACAATGGACATGGATCTTTAAAAACACAACTTTGCGAGGATCCCATGAATAGAAAAAAAATCATTCGTTTCTTCCTATTTTTGAGCAGCCTAGTTTTTCTTGTTTTTTTATGGATGGATCAAAGTGAAAAACAACAATTGAAAATTCAATCGCTTCCATTGACAGAAAATCTTTTCCAAGAGTTTCAAAACGATTTTTTACAAGGATTTCAATGTTTTTCTGATCCGGAAGCGATGTTTGAAGATGAAAAGCAGAAGGATCATTTTTTAATTTCTGGATTTAAGAAAAATGGTAGCTGTCCATTTTTATCTGAGAATGAAAAACAAAAAATTTCAAAGTTTCGGATCGTCCTTCAGATGAAAAAAATAGCTCAGCAAAAATATGTCCAAAGTACTTTGAGTTATCTGTATCAAGGAAAAGCTCGAATCCAAGATGAACGAATTTATCAGTCCAATGAAATAAATGCCTCTTCTTTTGCGATTCTGGGTTTAGCAGCTGAAGGGCGGGATTTCCAATGGAACAAGAATCAAGTTCTATTCAAAATTTATGGTGATACCTACATTGGTTCTGAATCCTTAAGTTCGGTCACTTTGAAGTCTTTTCTATCCGCAGATGAAGATGCCGTTTTTTTTGGAAAAGCTTCCCAAATGAAAGTTGTAGATTACGAATCATTAGGAAATATTTCCGACAGTCTACGAGGAAAAAAGATTTTCTTAGGAAGTAAAATCCCTGTTCCGACAGCTTCTAAGTTTTTGAGTTGGATGGATCAACTTTCCAGATGGTCACTGACTTCTATGCCTGTATGGCAACAAAAGCCTGGATTTCAAACAGAACAATTACCTCAATCATTGAAAGAAACTTGTTGGCTGCAGGAATCGATGATTCCACATTGGCTACTCTTGAATCAGCCTCAATCAGAGTTGAGTTTGGATTTGCGTGAGGGGACCAATGATGCCCTTGTCTGTGGAACTTTGATTGCTCCTAAAATCACATTGAATATTCATGGTCGAGTCACACTGATTGGTCAAGTGATCACTGAAAATTTAACCTTGATTGGTCATGGGCAATTGACGATTGTTCATCCAGATCGATGGAGTTCCTACCAATCCAGCTCTGATTTCTCAAAGGAGATGTATCCACAGGACTCTCATATTTCTCAAAACTGGCAGGGTTTTTTAAGATCCTATGGTCGTCTTCTTCGGTTGCCATTTGACTCCCAAGGGTGGAAACTTCCAGCGAAGGAGTTTTGGGAAGGTAAATATGATTTCCAAACGTCAGCGTGGACCTTCCAAGAAAATGATTTTTTGAACTTTTGGACTCAGTTGAAAGAGGTGAAATAATGCGACAGATTCTTCTTTGCCTTCGTAATGCAGTTTCTATTTATTTATTTTCAATCATTGTACTTGTGACATTTGGTTTGTTTTTTCAAAAAGCTCAATCAGATAGTCATCACAGTCGCTTGCAGCAACGACAAGAGATTGTTCAGAAAATTTCGATGTGGTTGTCACCTATGTTCAAGGGGGTTCCGGGAATGTCCTCTTTGTTGGGTCAACAAATTGTGTTTGTTGCCTGTGTTGATGAATTTGCAAAATTTCAACCGGAAACTTTTTTAGTCAGCGAGCTTGAACTCAGCAAGCCATTATGCCCCCTAAGAAGTCCCCAGGCCCGATGGGAATATCATTGGAGTTCAGGTCAGGCTTTGTCACAGGGAAGGTTATTTCACTTAATGGGAACTCAGCCTCGAGAGTTTTTTTCAGTCCAAAATTCTTCTTACTAAACGTTGAGAGGCTCCATACTGATCCAGTAAGTCCATCTCGATTTCCTTTTTCCATGGATTGATCAAAGGAAGCTCATTAAAAAATTGAAGGGCTTTGGAGGGAGTACTAAGAATATTGACCAAGTGAAAGTACTGTCCACTTTTCCACATCCAAGATTTTTGCAAACCTAAGACAGCTTCGCGATTATTTTGAATGTAAGGGCCTGTAACAACCAGAAGTCCTGCGGCAAAGGCCTCCATCACACTGTGAACTTTTCGGCGAAAACTTCCACCAATAAAAGCATATTGTCCAAGTCGGTACAGTTCCGCCAAATAGCCAACTTGATCCACGATCAATATTTTTTCCGTCGTCCATTTTCCACTGGAAAATAGTGCGACTTTTTCTAAACGCTGAGCTCTTTCCATTACTCTTTGCAGATGTTCAGCATGAACTTCATGGGGAGCCAGTAAAATTCGAAATCCCTTCTTTAAGAGAAATGGAATCCAAACAAAAATTTGTTCTTCATCTTCCGGCCACGTCGAGCCAAAGATAAAGACTGGATCTTGATGCTGAACTTTCAAAGGGACGGCACGAGGATTTTCTAAGCGATAAATCACTTGGTCGATGCGTGTGTCACCGGTCACCTCAATAGAGGTGGATAAACCCCAAGATTGAAGCTCATCCTTATCTGTGGAATGAACACAGTGAATTTCCGTGATCAAATTTAAAAGTTTTTTTCTCCATTGTCGACTCCAGAAGGATAAATTCTTTTTCTGAGTGTAGGAGAATAAAAAAGTTGGAATTTGAAGTTTCTTGGCTGTTGCTAGGAAGTGGTACCAAAGGTCAGTCCGAGCAATTAAAATTTGTTGCGGTTGAAAATGTTGTAAGAATTCATTCATGCGTCCCGGTTCATCTAAGGGAAGTGGCACGCAAGCATCATAAAATTCAGCCGAAGGTAATAATTTCAATATGGAAGGAGATGTGTAAGTCAGAAGAATCTGTTTATCGGGAGCCAGTTGTCGAATCCATCGGAGCAGAGGTTTGGCATATTCAATTTCCCCACTGGCTGCATGAATCAAGACGACATCCCCCTGAAGCTTGGGCCAAGGTTTTTGAAGCTCTTTCCATTGTTTTTGAATTTTTGATGGAAAAAGAAAAAGAAAATTTCGAAGAAAAAAATCAGCAAGTCGCAGGATAAGATCATAAAGAAAAATCATAAAGAAATTCCTCGAGATCTCAGAGTCTGCAAAACATCTTGAGGCAGAATGGTCTGCATGCATTCATGAAAATGAGGATTCGTGCAGGGCCCTTGTCCATGCTTACTGCAGGGACGGCAATCTAAATTCTTTTGCAAAATACTGGTTGTTTGTGTGCGTGAAGGAAAACCAAAAGGAGCTGGTCCCATCAAAGCAATGGTGGGATGACCCAACTGTTCTGCGACATGCAATAGACCTGTATCATTGCTAATCAAGGCCTTGGACTTCTGAATCCAGGCCGCACTTTCCTGAAGGCTACAGCTTCCCATTTGTAAGTGGACTTGGTTTTCAAAGCCCTTCGAAATCCCTTTCACAAAATGATCTTCAGGTCCTCCTAAAATCACAAATTTTTCCCCAGGCAGAAGTTGAATCAAACTTCTCCAGTGCGAGATCGGCCATCTCTTCAAAGGAAAAGCCGCGGAAGGCGCCAGGCAGATCCATTCTTTGAGATTCAAACCTTGGCTTCGTTTTTCAATTTCTGCCAAAGCTTGCAAAGATGTAAAAAATTGAGGAGCCGCCGGTGAAACTTTGGAAATCCCCCAGGATTGCAAAGGCTCTAGCATATCTCGTTGACCTGAAAATGGTTGTTCGAAGAGATTGATACGAAATTGAAAAAGCAAAAATCGCTTCCAACGCTTTTGAGATTTGCGAAGAAATTTGGGCCGTGCCCAATGGCATTTCAAAAACCAACAAAGCAAATGAGATCTTAAATTATTGTGGGCATCATAAACATGAGTGAAATGTTCTTTTCTTAAAAGCACAGCCAAGCGAACCAGTCCCAAAAATCCGTCTTGTCGTTTGAGTGTCCACACCTTCGTTAAATCAGGATGGGTTTCAATCAGAGGTCCAAATTCTTGCCGCGTAATCCAGTGAATTTCCGATCCAGGAAAATGACGAGCAAAAGCTCCCACAACACTCAGTGTTTGAGTCACATCGCCAAAACTGGAAAATCGTATCAACAAAAGCTTCATAAAAGATTTGCAGAATACACAGATAAGCCTGTTCTCACAAGCAGCAACCCTGTAAAAACTGCAAGGGTGCCTAAGAAACAAACACATCTTGGGAAGCACCTGCTAAGGATTTCTTAACCCGTCTGCTAAGTGCCTGTTTTTAACTTGAATTTTTACTCTAGTCCCGTTTAATAAACCCACTTTTTGGCATGGTTCTTGATGATATAAATAGGGGAACACTCTATGCGGATATTTTTGATTTTACTTGCTTTTTCGCAGCTCTATGTCAGCTCGGCCCATGCCAACTGGGTGGGCGGAATTTCTTTGGAGCAATCCCGTTTTTTATCGACAGACTATCAAGCAACAGAAGACCAGGCTTATTCTTTTTTTGGATTTCGAGTTAAAAATGAAACTGGTGAAAACTTTAAAATTGATTTTCGTGGACAGTACGCAGTGGGTGTTCCTGTTTTAAGTTACGTGGATCCTCGCGAATTTTATTTTTCAACAGGCGGATTCTCCTTTGGTCGGAAGATAGATTCTTGGTCCCTTTTGGATGAGTCATGGAAGATGGGCTTGTTTCAGCCGGTCTTCAAATGGAATCCTCTGATTCCTGATCAGCAAGGTTCTTTGGGAGCCTTCTATCGCTATCAAGACCGTCAAGGCGGATTTGTCTTTTTTATTTCTCCTGTATTTATTCCGGATCAAGGGGCTCTGTTTGAAATTCATGATGGGCGTTTTGTGAAATCGAATCCTTGGTTTCATGCTCCTCCAAGTTATGTGCGGTTGACTCCTCAAAAAGCTGAAGGCGTTGAATACAATGTGATCAAGCCTGATCTTGTGCAAATTGCTATGCGACCGAATCTTGCTGCTCGAGCTTTTTGGGGGCATCAAGATGAGGGACCCTTCTTTCAACTGGCGCAGGCTTATGGTCCTAGTCATCAATTAGGAGTGGCTGTGCGTGGAGCCTTCGCCATTCCTGTTCATAAATTTCAAATGGATATTTTGCCCTTTGTCTACGATCGCCAGTTGTCATCCCTGGACACTTCATGGGCTTGGGAAAATATGCGAGTTTCCTTTTCTGCCATTCGCGAAAATTCTGGATCCGCTAAAATTCCTGATGAGTCTTGGACTTACGCAGAATATGGACCGAGCACTCTTTTGAGCCCTGCAATTCACTGGCAACAAAATAATTTTGAACTCACGGGAAGTTATCTTTCCATTGAAGGTGGGGAAGTTCGAGCCCGAGGCAGTGCTTCCGCCCAGACCTCCACTGTGTTGCCCAGTCGCTTCATGTACCAACATGCGGTCAGTCTTCAGGGCCGTTGGGAAGTTGTCATGAAAAAACAAACAGGTTTTATGACCTCTGTACAATGGATTCGTGGAACAGACCAAGAGGTCTTTGATCTCATTCGAATGAATGCACATTATCGCTTGAACAAATCATGGCTTATTTCTTCGGATCTGATGTTGGTCAAATCTTTGTCTGACTCGGGACGATCAGATTTGGTCAACTACGAAAATAACGATCAACTCAGCTTAGGGGTTTCATATGTTTTTTGATCGTCACTTCTTTCTTTTATTACTGAAGATCCTTCTTCTTGCCAGCTTGTTGGACCTCACTGCCTGTGGTTTTTTAAAGGGGCGTGGTCGAAGTAAAGAAGAAATCAGTGTTCTGGATGGAGAAATGTCCTGTGTTAAAAGCATTCCTGTTCATTTTCAGTCCTATCTGGAGGGTCAAAATGCCAACGAAAATGTGGCATCAGCATTTGATTGCATGGATCGATCTTTGGGCTCTTTTTCAAAATTTGTGAAAGGTGAAAAACCAGGGGTATATCAGGCCAAAGAATTGCAAGATTTTTTCAATGAATATCTTTTGAAAGAAAATCAAATTGAAAGCAGTTTTTTGACAGGTCTGATGAAATTGAAAGTGGGTTTCGTTGGAGGCAGTTCAACAGAGGTTTCTGTGGATGAGTTGCAAAAATCCAAGGAAATTTTTTATTTGCTTCAAACCCAAATGCAAAAACTTTCTCCGCATCTGCCGATCCTGTTATTTCGTAAACCCAAAGAAAGTGTCGGCGATCAGGATATCGAACAGGCATTAACGACTTTGGAACAATGTCTTCGAGAGATTTTTTCAAAATCGAAGGTGCAAGAAGGACAATATGACTTTGTGGATGGAAAAAAGTTATTGATCGATTTTCATCATTTCATCAGTGGTGAAACAAAACCCTCGGGTCTGACGACTTTAGTGAAATGGTTGCCAGGTCTGGAATCTGTGAAACTTCTTTTCTGGGGCGATTCCGCTCAGCTGATCCAACGAGAAGAAATGGACAAAGCTCTGAAACAAGTGACATCGATTTATCGTGTTGGACTTCGTTTTTATTTTGAAAAGCCGGATCTGCGATTGAGTGATGTGACTCAGGTGGCTCGGTTAGGTCGTTACATTGATGAAATTTTATCTTTGTTTGAAACCAGTCCCACCTTAGCTAAAAATAAAGTTCTTCCGTGGGAATCCATCGATTTAGTTTTGAAAGAGCTGCACAGCCTTGGTTATTTGCGTTTTCAAGTGAATGGCGAGGTGATCAGTCTGGATCTGATTCAAAATTCCTATAAAAAATTTGTGGCCCACATCATTGACCGTCAAGCTGACGAAGATCGCTTTTTTAGCACAACACGCGGAATCGAAAGTCGACACTTAACATTTTTGAGAAATGAGTACAAACATTGGTGGGCGATTCAATCTCAAATCAATCAATACTTACCAGCTCAACAAAGCGAAGTGACTTTTTCTACCTTTCAAAAAGAAAAAACAAGTCTCAACAACCGTCAAAAATTGTATTTGCAAAGTAAAGATCCATCGGGATCCCAAAGAGCTTGGGTGGACTTTCAGCAATCCTACAATGTCAGTCATCCTGTTCTTTTGACTCAAACACTTCAGTTGCAATTCCCTTCCGACGCGTCCAAAGCGATGGTCAGTTACCATGGTATGACGATGTTTCATCAATTGAGAACCCTATCTCGATTTTTCTTTTGGGGTTACGGAGACATGGGATCTGATCATCAGTTGCCATCAGAAATGACGGTGGAATCCTTTACAAATTTAGAAAAAGATTTTCATGATTTAGGAGTTGCGATTGGATTTTTAGATCGTCGAAGCAAGGGGGCCGCGGCCCGATCTGTTGTGGAAGCCAATTTGTTCACATTTTCTGGGAATGGAGATCATTTGTTGAGCTACCAGGAAAGTACGGAAATCTTCACGTTTATGTTGTCGGGTGGGCGAAGTGTGGCTCAGCAAGTGTATTTGGGCCTTGAAAATGCCCAATGTGTGACCGACCATTTGGATGTTTTTCAACATCGAACAGTGCCTGCGGCTTGTTTGCGGACCTATTTTAAAAATCATTTTTCAGAGATTTTTCAATCCCTACCAGGCTTGCAAGAAGAAGCTCGGTCTTGGACCCCACAGTTATGGTCAGCTTTTTTCCAAAAATTGGAACATGTTGCTGTTGCGCCTGAGCGTCTTGCCTTTCAGGTCTATGATTTTGGAGATTTACGTGCGATGACCACGGTTCTGTATTATGTTGAGTCCTTATTTTTGCAATTTGATCAGGATAAAGATGGAACTTTGAATGCCGATGAGGTTCGCTTAGCCAGCAAAAAATTTCGACAATTTGTCAGAGACAAAGTGGACATCAGCTCACCCTATGTGGCTCAAGAGGCTTTCACATGTGCCGTCTTCGATCGTCGATTTCCGCAGGGCTGGGAAAAAATTTGGTTTTTATTCAAGTGTGCTGGCAAGAAGGTCTTCGGTGTCGATCCCGTTCGAAGAACCGATATACTTGAAATGATGAGTGTGTTAAAGTCGGCCAATGCAAAAGAAGAGTAATATTTATTGGCCCATTATTGTTGGGGCTTACATCAGTCTTTTTGCCCTTGGATTATCAGATAATGCCAGGGGTCCATTATTTTCAGAGCTTCTGACTCAATTTCATTTGTCGAATGCCAAAGGTTCATTGTTTTTTTCTGTTTCAAGTGCCATGGGCATTGTGGGCAGTCTTTTGGCTCAAAAATGGATTCAAAAAGTGGGTCGTTTGCAAAGTTTTCGATGGTCCAATATTTTGATGGGTGTGGGATTTCTGATTATCTCAACAGCAACCCATTTCTTTCAAGTTTTGGTGGGAGCTGTTTTTTTTGGTTTTTGTGTGGGAGTTTTAGGAGTTCTTCAAAATGTTTTGGTTTCTTCGGAAGCCCAGGGACCCTGGGTCCAACGTTTGCAATCAGGTTTGCACAGCATGTATGGGATGGCGAGTTTACTTGCACCTCTTTTAGTTTCATGGATATTGCAAGCCACAGGAAAATGGCAAAATGCTTTTTTTGTCTGCGGTAGTTTTTCTCTGCTTGTGGGGCTGGGGTCCTTTTTGTCCAAGGGCAGACCGGAACCCTTGGAAATGGATTCTAAGGAAATCCTGACTTCAGAAAATCAACCCATTCAAAATCAAGAATTTGTAGAAGATAAAAACGCAGTTTTAACTAAGGGTTTTTTTGTGATTGCCTTTGCCATTGCTTTTTCCGTGGTGACAGAAATTTTGGTCAGTACTCGACTGTCTCTGTACATGCAGAATATTCATGGGTGGTCTGTCATTGAATCCGCTCGTCAAGTCAGTTTATTTTTTGTGTGTATGTTGTCAGGTCGATTGCTGTTTGTTTTCTGGCATCCGAAATGGAATGTGGCTGCTTTGTTGAATGCTTCGATTGTTCTGACTGTGGGGACTGTGATCTTAGGTCTTTGGGTGCATCCTTTTTTTCTAGTACTCTCAGGTCTATCGATTTCTCCATTTTATCCTTTGGCGATGTCTTTGGTTGCAACATTGTTTCGTCAACAGATGGATCGTTACTTAGGGCTTATGGTTTCTATCACGTCCCTTTCGATTGTAACAATGCATACGATGTCAGGATTACTGACAGATTCTATGGGGATTCAGTGGGCATTATGGATTGGTCCCATCATGAGTGGTTTAAGTTTTCTTTTATTCCAAGCTTATCCAGGGTGGGTGGGGTTTTCCAGTTGGACGGATCTTTTGAAAGGACATGGGCAAAAGAATGAAGTTTGAAGAGTTTTTTATTATTGCTCAAGGGCCGATTCTTGAAACAGTTGCATTGGAATTGAAAAATCAATCCTCTTACCTTCTAGAAAAGGATGGACGTCCATGGTCAGGGCCATTGGAGTTTGATATTGTGGAAAGACAGGGGATTCGCTTCAAAGCCCCTTTTGAGGTAGGCCTTCAGTTGAATTATTTTATGAAAACAGCTTCTCGTATTTTATGGAGAAGGGCGGATTTTCATTGCAAAGAATTTTCTTTTTTAGAAAAAAAACTAAAACAACTTGAACTGAACAAAGAGATTCTTGGTAACTTTTCCCTGCATATCACGGCTTCAAAAAGTCGTTTAAACAATGAAAAGCGAATTGCCGAAGTTTTTGAAAAAGTTTTTGGTTCTCTCATTCAAAAGCAAGCCCCGATTCAGCTTTTTGTTCGTGTCTTTGAGGATCAATTTCAAATTTCATGGGATACCAGCGGAGAACATTTGCATAAGAGGGGATATCGTCATCTGACGGCTCAGGCTCCTTTACGTGAAACACTGGCCAGTGTTTGTCTTTGGAATATGATCAAAGAAATGCCTGTTCATGAATTGCAAAAAACAATTTTAGTGGATCCCATGTGTGGCAGTGGAACTTTTTTATTTGAGGCAGCTCAATTGCTGAAACCCAATCAGGGAAGAAGTTTTTCCTTTCAGCAACTCAAAGCAGTTCCTGGGATGATGAAATCAGACAGTTTTTTTAAAAATTATCATCATCCTATGCCAAGCCTTTTTGCTGCTTATGTTGGAAAAGATCTGCAGCAACCGTCGTTGGCAATGGAAATGGTCAAAAATTTGCCGGATTCAAAGTTTTATTTTCATCAAGAGGATCTTCTTCAGTCCGAAAATTATTTTTTTGATAAAGATTCCGCTATTTCTGATTTGATGTCTAAGAAACGATTTGTTGTTTTTAATCCGCCTTACAATGAAAGATTGAAAACAGATTTAACTTTGGGACAAATGGTTTCCCAAGCAGCAAGAAAATATCAATCAGACAGGATGGCCGTTTTAGGGTCTGTGGCTCAATGGAAAGAACGCATTCAAATTCCAGACATGAAACTCCAACGATTCTTGGACTTTGAAAATGGTGGTTTACCTGTTCGATGCGGTCTCTTCGATCGCATCTCGGCCCATGGATCTACAATCTAAAATGGCCCTGACTGGAAAATGATCCGAAACTCCAAAATGAGATTTGGGGCGAAAATGCTTGGGGTATCCTTCCTTTGTTTTTTGAAGGGGGAGAGCTTGTAGCACATCCACAGATCCGGCAAGGGGTCGGCAGGGGTGTTTTTCAGATTCACCATGTTTGGAAAATAAGAAGACATCAAAAAAGGACCAAACTCCCTTAAACTGAGTTGTTCCCGCCGCCGATGTGGGGGACCAAAGATGGCTGACCAGGAAGTTCTGAG
>JACCDG011472360.1_pt1 | contig 18400 bp, 15 predicted proteins | sample 7442471 | NCBI WGS metagenome assembly JACCDG01 (sample SAMN15323444, study PRJNA562643) | freshwater metagenome | isolation source: river surface water | place: USA:Blue River Watershed | collected 2017-08-17 | reverse complement strand
GCCGATCTTCATGGGTGCAACGCCTGTTCCCGCGCAGACGCCGCCGATGGTCGCATTGGATGAGGTCACAAATGGGTAAGTGCCAAAATCAATATCCAAGAATGTCCCTTGAGCGCCTTCAAATAAAATTTTCTTCTTAGCTTTAATCGCATCATTCAAATAAATCGCGGTATCGCAAATATAAGGCTTTAATCGACGACCGTAAGCCAAATATTCTTTATAAATTTCGCCAAAGTCATAATTCTTTACATTATAAACTTTGCTAAAGATATCGTTTTTTTCCGTTAAATTATCTTCTAATTTTTGCTTAAGGATCTTGGGGTTTAATAAATCGACCATGCGAATCCCCATACGACCGACTTTATCGGAATAGCAGGGGCCAATACCACGGCCAGTTGTCCCAATTTTATTCGATATTTTAGCCTCGCGTAATTGGTCCATGACACGATGATACGGCATGACTAAATGGGCATTGACGGCGATCTTTAATTGTTTTGGTGAAAGAGCGATGCCTCTTTTTTTAAGGTCATCAATTTCGCCAAGTAATGCTTTAGGATCAATGACAACCCCATTCCCAATCACGCAAACCTTCGACGACCAAAGAATGGCCGAAGGAATTAAATGGAAAATATATTCTTTATCACCGACGATAACGGTATGGCCAGCATTGTTCCCACCTTGATAACGGACTGTGATATCGACCTTCTCGGCCAAAATATCAATTAACTTCCCCTTACCTTCATCTCCCCACTGTGCTCCAACAACAACTGAATTCATAATAAATTTTCCTAACCTTAATCAATATGTTTTGATGTTCTAATTTCGAATTTCGAATCTCGCAAGCACAAAACGAACAATCATAAAGTAAAACCCTCAAAAACTCAATAACTTTAAGTTTATTTAAAAACCAAAAGCAGGCTGGTTGAAGCACAGAGGAAAATTCCGCTACAGACCATGACTTTGAAACGATCTGATATCTTATTTGCTAACACGATCATTGTGAGCCATAAAGGCCATAGCAGTGAGACCGCATAAATCACTACTAAAATCAGCATATTGCTAAGTCCGCCGGATATCATGACGGTGTTTGATAACATACTAAGATTATAATCAATCGGCCATTGCACGGCGATGATAGCTAATACGATCGCGCTGATGATGACACATACAACATTTAATACTCTGACACGAAACATATTCATCACAATCGACGGGATGCCATGCGTCACCCGCACATTGGCATTATTATCACGTTGCCACCATCTAAAAAAGCTCCAGCTAAATTTCAGACATAAGATACCGACTAAGGCATTGAATATTTTAACGGCTAAGACCAATCCTTCTGATTCTAAAGCCGTCATGCCTAGCCCGGTATGATATAAAACTAAAGCTACGATTAAAATTAATGAGAAAATAATGCCTAAGGCTAAGACCTTACCGGAACGGACAATATATAAAAAAATAAAAGCCGCAGCGATGACAAATGCGGTTGGGTTAAACGCATCGGTCAAACCTGCGGCTAAAGGAATCCACCAAAGCCCTTCAATCATGTGTCACCAAAAAGATGTACGTTAGACTTTGATCGTTTTTACAAATAAGATATTCTTCGTCTTACGCAATTTCTCAACGGTAGCATCAGAGATTTCACTGTCAACATTGACGACAGATGTTGCTAAACCACCTTGTTTTTCACGACCAAAGGTGATGCTGGCAATGTTAATCGATTCACTACCTAATACTGTCCCGACCGCCCCAACAATACCAGGTTGATCATTGTTTAAGATAAATAAAATATGTCCGCTTGGATTGGCTTCGACATAAATATTATTGATCTTCACAATGCGTGGTTGATTATTGCTGGTGAGTGTTCCCCAGACGGATAATGTTTCTTTGTCAGTTGTGATATCAATGGCAATGCGATTGACATATTCTTCGACTTGATTGGAAATAACTTCCTGCAAATTAATACCGCGGTCTTTCATCATATTGACGGCATTAATGGTATTCACTGTTTCACCTAAACTTGGTGTTAATAAACCTTTGGCTAAAGCCATGGTGACTGCTGCCACTTTATGTTCGGTTGGCTTACCACTATAAGACACGGTCACAGCTTTGATTGCACCTTGACTCAATTGACCAGCAAACTTCCCCATCTTTTCAGCTAAATCAATGTAAGGTTCAAGTGCTTTATGAGCATCCGCAGATAAACTTGGAAAATTCGCGGCATTACGAATCCCTTTGCCAGTTAATGCATCTTTAACAGCATGGGCAATTTCGATGGCCACATTAATTTGAGCTTCGGTTGTCGAGGCACCTAAGTGAGGTGTGGTCACGCAATTATCTAACTTGAATAATTCTGAATTAAAATCTGGAGGCTCGACGTCATAAACATCCATCGCCGCACCAGCAATACGTTTTGATTTCAACGCATTTAATAAAGATTGTTCATTGATAATCCCACCACGCGCACAATTCACTAAACGCACGGTTGGCTTCATCAAGGCAATTTCTTTATCGGCAATCATGCCGGTTGTTTCATCCGTTTTTGGAATGTGTACTGTAATATAATCCGCTGTTTTATAAATTACTTCTAAGCTCACCGCTTCAATACCATTCTTACGGGCAATTTCTGCTGGTAAAAAAGGATCATAACCGATGATCGTCATACCAAAACCTTGCGCCATTTTAGCGACGGTAGAACCGATGCGGCCTAAACCAATAATACCTAATGTCTTTCCATATAATTCAACACCGGTAAATTTCGCACGTTCCCATTTGCCTGCTTTGACAGAGGCAACGGCTTGAGGAATATTACGTGATAAAGCCATGATCATGCTCATGGTATGCTCGGCGGTAGATGTTGTATTTCCAGCAGGTGTATTCATGGCGACCACACCTTTTTTCGTCGCGGCATCTAAATCCACATTGTCTAAACCAACACCAGCACGGCCAATCACTTTTAACTTGGCGGCAGATTCAAGAATATCGGCGGTGACTTGTGTACCTGAACGGACAATCAAGGCATCGTAATCTTTGATAATAGACTTTAACTCATCGGCTTTAATACCAAATTTGCAATCGACTTGAATGCTTTTATCCGACGCTAAAATATCTAAACCTTCTTTTTCCAACTTATCTGAAATCAAAATTTTCATATTAGTGTCCTAGAATCTTTTATTTATTAAGAAATTTCTGTGCTGCGGTTAACGACGCACCCAATTCAAATTTGTAATTCAATTGATGCAATACTTTTTCTAAACAGGCTAAGCCGGTTAAGATATCAAATTCATCTAAAGCACCCATGTGCGCTAAACGGATGACTTTACCTTTTAATTTATCTTGGCCACCAGCGACGGTAATGCCATAGGTATCGCGCATGATCTTGACTAATTTTTCACCGTCAACACCTTCGGGTAATTTCATCGCACTTAATACATTGGTCGCACAATTAGCATCTGGGAATAATTCTAACCCTAAGGCCTTGCACCCAATGCGCACCGCTTGACCTAAACGGATGAAGCGGGCGAACATATTTTCTAAACCTTCTTTTTTAATCATGTTAATGCTTTCCGCCATGCCAATCACAACACCAATCGCTGGTGTAAAAGGTGTATCAGCATTCTTCATCGCTTTCTTGCATTCACGCAAATCTAAATAATAGCGTGGTGTTGTGCATTGATTAATCACATCAATGGCTTTTGGAGATGCGGAAATAAACGCCACACCAGGAGGTAACATCAAGCCTTTGTGTGAACCAGAACAAATCATGTCGACGTGCCAGGCATCTTGACGAATTTCTTGAACAGCAAAACCAGAAACAGCATCGACAACTAAAATCGCAGGATAATTCTTTACCACTTCCCCGATCGCTTTAATGTCAGGGCTAACACCCGTTGATGTTTCTGCTAAAGTTACAAATACCGCTTTGGTATCAGGATTCGCTTTTAATAATTTTTCAATATCACTGGCTAAAGGCGCCTTGCCCCATTCTACTTTATGGACAATGGTATTGGCTTTATAGGTTTGGCATAATTCAACCCAACGCTCACCGAACTTACCCCCGTCGACAGCAATAGCTTTATCCCCTGGATTAAGTAAATTAACCACCGATGCTTCCATCGCGGCTGACCCAGATCCAGCTAAAATATACACATCATGCTGGGTATACAAAAGCTCTTTTAAACCTGCCACCACTTGCTTTAAGAATTCTTGAAACTGTGGTGTACGGTGATGAATGATGGGGCGTCCCATGACTTCACATAATTGCGGTGGGACTTGGGTTGGGCCTGGTGTTAACAGCAAATTGCGTTTCATGAAAAATACCTTTCAGTTACAGTATTCAGTAATTATTTTTGAAAATGTTTAAATGGATCCCCGACGACTAATAAGTTGTGCCCGTTATGAGGGCCAAAAACATTCGGGGATGACATACTTTTTATTTAGCAGCTTGGCCGAATTGAGTAATAACTCCGTCGACTAAACCATAATCTTTGGCTTCTTGCGCTGACATGAAAAAGTCACGGTCTGTGTCTTTGGTTAACTTTTCTAAAGGCTGTCCGCAATGATCCGCTAACATGCGGTTTAATTCATCTTTCATCCGTAAGATTTCCTGAGCTTGGATAGAAATATCGCTCGCTGTCCCTTGTGCCCCACCCCATGGTTGGTGAATCATAATGCGTGCATGTGGTAACGCATAACGCTTGCCCTTGGCACCGGCGGCTAATAACACCGCACCCATACTGGCGGCTTGGCCCATGCAATAAGTTGCAACTTGAGGCTTGATGAATTGCATGGTGTCGTAAATCGCTAAACCAGCGGTGACAGAACCACCTGGAGAATTAACATACAAGTGAATGTCTTTTTCAGCATCTTCGGATTGCAAAAATAATAATTGGGCAATAATCAAGCTGGCCACATGATCATCAACGCCTGTTCCCAAAAAAATGATACGTTCTTTTAACAAACGGGAATAAATATCAAAAGCGCGTTCACCATGTGATGTTTTTTCAACGACCATCGGGACTAATAAATTTGATTGCAATTCCATGTTGTCTCCCTGTTATGCGGGTTGATGAGCGGGAGGACACCCTCCTTCGCTGAAATGCTTTCGCGTTCAGCTCCGGCGGGCTCGCAAGGTCCTCCCCTACGATGACAATTCTTATTTAGCTTCTTGCCACTTTGCTTCTTTAAGCAGTAATTCCATGACTTTGTGTGGGACTTGTTGAGGGTCCGTTGCTTCAATCTTCTCTAACTTTGCAATTTCTTCTAAAATTAAATATACCTTCACGTCTTTTTCAACCACTTCTTCTAATTGAGTGCGGATCTCGTCGATCTTGGCCTTGATGTCTTCGTCCTTCGCCCCTTGTGTCTTCATGCGTTTAACTGTTTCAGTCAAGCGATGATTTAATTGACGGGTCTTTAAAGATTGTGGAACTAATAATTTCGCATCTTTGACTAAAGCTTCAATGATTTGATTTTCTAAATCCATGCGATTTTGACGGTTCTTATCGGTTTCCAATTGACGCTTTAAGGCTGTTTTGAATTCATCGAGTGTGGCAAAACCCATGCCCTTGGCAAAGGTATCGTCCATTTCAATTTTCTTATCGCCTTGGCCTTTTTGGAAAAATTCTAAGGTCTTGTTTAATTCTTCATCAGTCACATCATTGGATTTGCGGACAACAGTAATGCCTTTGTATGTCCCTAATTTAATGTCAGGGCGAATATCTAACGTGGCTTTGAATGTTAAAGCACCGTCGGTCATTTGCACATCGGAAATTTCTGGCAAATCAATGGGTTCAATTTTATGTTCGCCTAAAGCTTGATGATAGGCTTCAGGGACTAATTTTTTGATCATTTCTTCTTGAGCCATTTTGGCATAGCTATTTTCAATCACTTGACGAGGCGCTTTGCCTGGGCGAAATCCTTTGATCTTAGCGTGCTTGCTAATTTCAAGGTACACGGCATCTAAAGCCTTAGTCACACGCTCGCGCGGGACTTCAAATTTCATTTCACGTTTAATAGCATCTACTTTTTTAACATCGACTTTCATGTAATACGTATCCTTTCTTAACAATGAATCCCCGTAACTTCCGGGGATGACTTAAAAGAAACCAGTTACGAAAGAACTGGTTTCCTTATCTTACATACTGAATTTCTCGCCTAAATAAATCTTACGTGCTTTAGGATCATTGATTAAATCTTGGGCTGTCCCAGAAATAAGTACGCGCCCATCAGCCACTAAATAGGCGCGATCTGTAATTGACAATGTTTCTCTCACATTGTGATCCGTCAATAATATCCCAAGTCCGCGTTTTTTCAAGTCTTTAATAATTTCCTGGGCTTCCGCCACCACAATAGGGTCAATCCCGGAAAAAGGTTCATCTAATAATAAAAATGACGGATTCGTCACTAAAGCACGGGTAATTTCCAAACGGCGACGCTCCCCACCGGATAAGGTAAAGGCCTTAGACTTGGCTAAATGGGAAATATTTAATTCTTCTAAGAGTGATTCCAAACGGCGCTTGCGTTCTTCTGGGCCAATCGGCAATGTTTCTAAAATCGCCATGATATTTTCTTGCACGGTTAATTTACGAAATATCGACGATTCCTGCGCTAAATACCCCATGCCTAAACGGCAACGCTCATGAATAGATTTCTTGGTAATATCTTCCTGATCAAAAACAACTTCACCACTTTCAGGCTTTACAATACCAACGACCATATAAAAGGCGGTTGTTTTACCTGCCCCATTGGGACCAAGTAAACCTACAATTTCAGAACGACCGACCGTAATACTTAATCCGTCGACCACCTTGCGGCCACCATATACTTTGACTAAGTTTTTAGCTTCGAGGAGCTTCATGTCATTGACCTATATTCTGAAAAATGCCGGCTGAACCCATGTCGGTTGTTTCAAACACCAGTTTAGGACGACCGGTCATGGTTAAGGTTTGATCTTCGCCATTGTAAATCATTTGCTCGGCATAGCTCGCATTACCGCCTTGCAATACTTTGACATTCCCTGTACAAACTAATTTCTTAATGCGTTTATTTTTATCATCAAACCAGGCTTCCATTTTGTCAGCAAATAATTGGCGCCCTGTTGAAGGTTCAGTAGCGACGACATTGACATTGAAAACGGCATACATTTTAGCCTGATCCATTTGCATGGGGCCTTCCGACGTAATTTCGATGGTCTGCATATTGTTTTTCTTTGACGTCTTAATCGATGCATGAACATCTTCATTAAGCTGGGCTTTTTTCATTCCAGGTTGAGCGGTCAAACCTTTTCCTGTAATGGTTCCTTGTGCATCATCAATTTGGACGCGATCATTCGTTGTCACTAAATCTTCATTACGTTGCCACTTTAAACTATCTGTGGTCACTGTTGTCCCTCGATCAGAGGTCATGACCACATCTTTATTCAAATTCACTTCGCCACTGGCTTTATCAATCGTGCCATGCTGGGCTTTTAAATTAGCATTCTCTTTGCCGTAGAAGTTCGCATCGACGTCGGTAACTTTAATTTTATCTTCGCTAATATCGGCTTTCGCTCCATTAATTTCCCAAGCCTTTTTACCATCATCGGCATAGCCATTTAAATTAAATCCTTCTAATTGTTGGGCGACAGCTGCTTCTTTACCGGCATCGGTCACAGGCTCATCAGCCATAACTGGCTTAGCCATGAGGACGGCAATCATCATCACCATAAGGCATTGCAATTTAATGTTCATAAAGTTGTGGCCCCCATTGCCCTTGTGCTTTTAAAATCATCTCGACAACTTCACGTATTGCCCCACGACCACCATGACGCTCTGTCACATAGGCCGCCACTTGCTTGACTTCAAAAACAGCATTGCTGACAGCTACAGGAAAACCAATTTTTTTTAAAATCTTTAAATCGGCCACATCATCGCCGATAAAACATACTTCATCATCGTTAATACCCCACTCTGCTTTAAGCGCTTCATACGCAGAAATCTTTGGGTAAACCATAAATACTTTATCTATGCCTAAATCTTTAGCCCGCCATTGCACAACCGGTGATGGACGTGCAGAAATAATCGCGACTTTGATGCCACATTTTCTGGCAAAAACAATACCAAAACCGTCTTGCACGTCGAAGTTCTTTGTTTCAACGCCATTGCCATCCATGATAATGCGCCCGTCAGTTAAGACGCCATCGACATCGAGGATTAATACTTTAATTTTAGTTAAAACGTCATGCATTAAACCATCCCTGCTTTCAATAAATCCTGCACATCGACAAGGCCAGCTAATTTATTGTTTTTATCAACAACAGGTAACTCATCGATTTTCTTGGTATTTAAGATATCAAATGCTTCAGCTGCTAATTTTTCTTTGACGATAAAGGTGAATTTACGTGTCATGACATCAGCGACAGGTTGTTCTAATACTTTCACATCATTCTCTAAATGACGACGCAAGTCCCCGTCAGTAAAGATACCAATTAATTTACCACTTTTATCCACAACACAGGCGCATCCGCAACGGGCTTTGGTGATTTCTAATAATACCTGTTTCACTTTCATTTTAGCATCTACTTTGGCCAAGTCGATGCCCGTGCGCATAATATCTTCGACTTTCAATAATAACTTACGACCTAAACTTCCACCGGGATGATAAAACGCAAAATCTTCTTTTTTAAATTTCTTACGGTCAATTAAACAGGCTGCTAATGCATCACCGATCGCTAATGTTGCTGTCGTCGAGGCCATCGGCGCTAAGCCAAGTGGGCATCCTTCGCTTGGCACACCCACATTCAACACAACATCACCATGTTTAGCTAAGGTAGACTTTGTATTGCCGGTAATAGAAATTATTTTAATACCAATACGCTTAATTAATGGCAAGAGCTTAGTGGTTTCTTCTGTCTCACCACTTTGTGAAATCACAATAAATACATCACGGCGTGTGACTTGACCTAAATCACCGTGCACTGCTTCTGCACTGTGTAAGAATAAACTTGGTGTTCCCGTCGATGATAATGTCGCTGCAATCTTACGGCCGATAATACCTGTCTTGCCCATACCGCAGACAACCACACGACCTGTGCAATTGGCCATTAACTCGATGGCTTGTTCAAAATTATGATCAAGCTGACGGATTAAATTCTTAACTGCCTCGGCTTCGATTGTTAATACTTCTTTAGCGCGCTTTAACATAATTCCATCTCACTTACGTTTAATAATTGCATCAATGGCTTTTAAATCTTTTAATAAGGCTTCCATGTGTTTTAAAGCCACCATGTTAGGGCCATCAGATAAAGCTTTTTCTGGATTGGGATGTGTTTCAATAAAGACAGCGTCGACACCTGCGGCCATGGCGCAACGAGCTAATAAAGGCACATGTTGACTTTCACCGCCGGACGTAGCACCTAAACCACCTGGTTTTTGCACACTGTGTGTGGCATCAAAGACAACTGGATAACCAAGTTCACGCATGACAGCAAGCCCGCGAAAATCAGACACCAATGTATTGTAACCGAAACTCACCCCACGCTCGGTAAGTAATAAATTCTTATTCCCCACTTCTTCCATCTTTTTAATAATACCTTTCACATCCCAAGGCGCCATGAACTGGCCTTTTTTCACATTGATAATGCACCCTGTTTTAGCGGCTGCAATAATCAAATCGGTTTGACGGGATAAAAATGCGGGCACTTGGATAACATCTAATACTTTGGAGGCTGGCCCCATTTCTTCAACGGTATGCACATCACTTAAAACAGGCACTTTATATTTCGCTTTGATTTCCGCTAATATTTTTAAACCTTCGGTAATGCCTGGCCCACGAAATGAATTAATGGAGGTGCGATTAGCCTTGTCATAACTGGCTTTAAAAATATAAGGGATTTTTAACTTGGTGGTGAGTTTAACGAGTGTGTCAGCAATTGCCATGGCACTTTGTTTGGACTCGATGACACAGGGGCCCGCGATTAAGACGAACGGATTATTTTTACCACCAAAACTTACTTTGCTGTTGAGTTTAATTTGACGAACCATTGCTCTGCCTTTTGTAAATCATCGGGTGTATCCACCGCGATGGACTCATACTGAGTAGATGTTGTTTTAATTCTATAACCACGTTCTAAAACACGTAATTGTTCCAGTTGTTCTGTTGATTCTAAAATCCCTTTAGGCCAATCTTTATACTGCATCAAGAATGTTTTGCGATACGCATATAACCCTAAGTGTTTATACTGCACTAATCCGGCAGGCTTCACACTATTACGATTATACGGAATCGGACTGCGTGAAAAATATAATGCATACCCTTTATCATCGACGACACATTTAACGACATTAGGATTTTGAAATTCACTGTCATCCGTGATTGGCTTAATCACCGTCCCCATTTGACACTGGCTATCTTGCTTTAATAAGGCAGCTAAAGCGTCAATGATGGCCGGTTCAATAAAAGGCTCATCGCCTTGAATATTCACAATCAATTCGACATCTAAATTATTAACAGCTTCTGCAATACGATCTGTGCCTGACGGATGATTTGGATTTGTCATCACAGCTTTGGCGCCAAAACCTTTGGCTACACGAAATACCTCGTCGTGATCACAGGCAATTAAGACATCATCCAATTGACGGCAAGCTTTTGCTTTTTGCCACACATGATAAATCATGGGTTGACCGGCAATAGGTGCTAATACTTTCGCTGGAAAACGTGTGGATGCAAACCGTGCTGGGATGACACCAATAGTTTTCATCCTTGCGCAATAGCCTCTTTTAATTCACTCATTGTTACAGCCACCGCTCCCATTTTACCGACGACAACACCAGCGGCATAATTGGCAATATCTGCTGCTTGTGTTTTCGTTGCACCCGCTGCTAAACATAAACTAAACACAGAAATAACTGTATCACCTGCCCCTGACACATCAAAGACTTCGCGGGCACGGGTTGGAATTGGAAATGGTTTTTTCTTATGTTCAAATAAATACATGCCATGCTCGCCTAAAGTAACGAGCAATGAATCAATACCTAAATAACTTAATAAACCTTGGCCATTCGCTTTAATCTCGTCGGGCTGATCAAGTTTGGTGGATAAAATACCGAAGGCGGCACGGGCTGTTTGCGGAATGGCTTTAAGTGCTAATTCCGCTTCTTTTTTATTCGGTGTCACACAAGTTACAGCGCCATAAGCACGCAAATCTTCGACCTTGGGATCGACGATAACAGGTGTTTGTTGACTGATAGCTAATTCATGGACTAAGTGAAGCAATTTCGCATCAATAAGACCTTTGCCATAATCAGAGACAATAACAGCATCAAATTGTTTTAAATGTTTGGTCAGAAATTTATAAACCGCAGATTCTTTGATGGTTGTCGATGCGGCATAGGAATTCTCACGGTCAATGCGTACAACTTGTTGACGTTGAGCAATAATACGGGTTTTCAAAATGGTATTCGAGTCAGGATCAATGGCAATACCCTGTGTTTTGATATGACGTCTTGATAATTCCTGCTTTAAAATGCCCCCTTCAATATCATCCCCAATAATCCCAACAACTGTGACGTCCGCCCCTAAACTCGCCAAGTTATTAGCCACGTTAGCAGCCCCACCTGGTGTATAAAACGCTTCTTCCTGAAGTACAATAGGCACAGGCGCTTCCGGCGAAATACGCGACACCGACCCCTTAATATATTGATCCAGAACAAGGTCCCCGATCACCATTAAACGGCGGTTTTTGAACTTATTTAAGATAGTGAGATATTTGGACATAAGAAAGGAGATTTTAACACAATACTGGGGTTTTCAACAGAAAAATCTGGGTCTAAACGCAATAAAGGGGACGGACACCTTTATTAAAAATAAAGGTGTCCGTCCCCTTTATTGGTCCTTATATTTTTACTGAAAATCGGTCATTGCCAACTAAGCTTTTGATTTCTTCCATGAGTACTTCGGAGGGTGTGACATAGAGGTCTTTGCCGACTAGGATTTGGACGCTTTTGTGGTTTTGGGTGTCGACTTGGAGGTAAACCGGGATTTTGCCAGGGAAACGGACTAGTTTGTCTTTGAGTTTATCAAAGCCGGGTTTGCCAACCAATGATAAATCAATGTGTAGGGATTTGATCATGTCATAGACTTCATCGATGCCGGCCATTTCATTGGCGACCATTTTGGGGAAGCCGTCTTTGAAATTGACCTTACCCTTTACGACAACGACGGTCGATTCTTTAAGGTAAGGGGCTATTAATGAATAACTCGAGGGGAAAACAACAAGCTCCATTTCCCCACTCATATCTTCTAAACCAATAATGGCCATGCGTTCATTGGTTTTTTTGGTCGTTGTTAATTTGACCATTTTAATTAAACCGATAATGCGTACGTCTTGACCGTCGCGGGCATTCTTCAGTGATGCGGTATTAAAGTCTGTAAAGACCATTATTTCTTTTTGGTAACGCTCTAAGGGATGGCCGCTTAAATATAAACCTAATAAGGCTTTTTCATTCGCAAGCAATAACGCTTGGGGCCATTCTGGAATGTCAGGCAATGCTTCTTTAGCAAGACCAAATCCTCCGGCGCTGTCATCCCCCATACTGAAAAAAGAGAATTGACCTATTTCTGCCTCTTGTTGGCGCTTAAGACCTGCACCTAAGGCTTCTTCTAAAACAGCCATTAATTGGGCACGTCTAGCGCCTAAAGAATCCATGGCGCCTGAACGGATTAAACTTTCAAGAACCTTACGATTGTTTAAACGTAAGTCAATGCGTCGACAAAAATCAAAGATGGATTTAAATTGGCCTTGCTCTTCACGATTCTTGGCAATGGATTCAATCGCGGCTAAGCCCACATTCTTAACAGCAATCATGCCGTAACGGATTTTCTTATCTTCGACGACATTGAAATAAGACATACTTGAATTGATGTCCGGAGGCAAAATTTCAATCCCCATCACTTCTGTTTCGCGCACATACTCGACAACTTTCTCAGTATTATCACGTTCTGACGTTAATAAAGCGGCCATGAATTCCGTCGGGTAATTGGCTTTTAAATAGGCAGTGCGGTATGTAATTAAGGCATACGCCGCCGAGTGAGAACGGTTAAACCCATAGCCGGAGAAATAATCAATTAAATCAAAAAGGCGATTGGCTTCAACTTCATCGATATCACTCTCTTTAGCACAACCATCAACGAAGAAAGAACGCATTTTTTGCATTTCCGCAGGGATCTTTTTACCCATGGCTTTACGTAAATCATCGGCCATGGTCATGTTAAACCCTGCAAGGACTGACGCAATCTGCATAACCTGCTCTTGATAGACAATAATGCCGTAGGTTTCTTTTAATACAGGTTCAAGTTTCGCATGCGGATAAGTGATTTTATTTTCACCGCGTTTGCGTTTGATAAAATCATCCAACATCCCTGAACCCATTGGACCTGGTCGGTATAAAGCGAGAATAGCAATTAAATCTTCAAAACAGGATGGCTGCATTTTTTTAAGCAAGTCGCGCATCCCACCACTTTCCAGTTGAAACACCCCTAATGCTTTGGCTTGGCCTAACATCGCGTAAGCCTTGGGGTCGTCGAGTACTAATGTATCAATATCAATATCAACATTCTTCTTTTCTTTAATCAAGCGCAAGCAATCTGCAATAACAGTTAAGGTGCGTAAGCCTAAGAAGTCCATCTTCAGCAAACCAATTTTGGATATACCATCCATATCAAACGCGGTAGTCACCTGCCCGTCGGAACTTTTAAACAAAGGCACATGATCAGTCAACGCACGATCGGCAATAACAACACCCGCCGCATGAATTGAGGCGTGACGGTTTAAACCTTCTAATACTTTCGCTGTCTCAACAACTTGACCTGCAGTTTTATCAATTTCAATTAACTCACGCAATTGCGGTTCAATTTCAACGGCTTCTTCAATCGTGATACCAATTTCATTAGGAATAAGTTTTGAAATCTTATCCCCGTCGGCATAAGGTAAGCCCATGGCACGGGCGACATCACGCACGGCAGCCTTGGCTTGCATAGATCCAAATGTAATAATCTGGGCCACATTATCTCGCCCATACTTATGCGTCACATAATCAATAACTTCCCCTCGACGTTCATAACAAAAATCAATATCAATATCCGGCATGCTTTTGCGGCCAGGATTTAAAAAACGTTCAAAGAGTAAGCCGTATTTAAGGGGATCTAAATCTGTGATGCCTAAGATATAACTGACAAGACTTCCGGCGGCAGACCCACGCCCAGGACCAACTGGAACACCTTTTGATTTGGCATAATGAATAAAATCCCAGACAATTAAAAAATAACTGACAAAGCCCATGGCTTCGATGGTATGTATTTCATGCTCGAGGCGCTGTTGAATCTCTGGTGTCATTGCCCCATAACGCTGTTGAATCCCTGCTATACATAATTCACGCAAATATGATTCAGGGGTTTTACCGACGGGTGTTTCAAAACGAGGTAAATGGTATTTATCAAAGTCTAATTTGAGATTAACTTTTTCAGCAATCTCGAGCGTCGATTTTATAGCCTGGGGTGCCCAGGTAAATTCGCGGGCCATTTCTTCGCCCGTCTTAAAATAAAACTGATCGCTATTAAAACACATGTGATTAGGATCACTAAGTGTTGTTTGTGTTTGAATACAAAGAAGTGTTTCATGGGCCTTGGCTTGATTGTGATTGAGGTAATGCACATCATTGGTAGCCACCAAGGGTAAATCTAATTCTTCGGCAATCTTTACTAATCCCTCATTCACCCGCTTTTGTTCTAAAAGGCCATGGTCCATGAGCTCGATATAGAAATTGCCTTTGCCAAAAATATCTTTTAAATCCGACGCGGCTTGTTTGGCTAATTCATATTTACCTTTGAGAATATAATTCGGCACTTCCCCTTTTAAACACCCTGAGGAACAAATCAGCCCATGCGCATATTTCGCCAAAATCTCTTTATCAATACGCGGCTTATAATAAAAACCTTCCATGTATCCGACGGAAACAAGTTTGATAAGATTGTAATACCCTTCTTGATCTTTGGCATAGAGGGTTAAATGCGCCATGGATTTATGGTCACCCCCACGGTCAAGGCGACTGCCTGAGGCCATATAGACTTCGCAGCCAATAATGGGTTTAATCCCAGCTTTTTTAGCGGCAGAATAAAAATGAATAGCCCCAAACATATTGCCGTGATCCGTCATGCCAATGGCGGGCATTCCTAACGTCACTGCTTTTTTGACTAAATCATCAACACGGCAGGCACCGTCGAGGAGAGAGTATTGCGTGTGAACATGTAAGTGGATAAATTCGGATGAAAGCATAGTATTTTTGTCTGGAGAGGAATTATAGCAATAAAAAAGCCCTGATGCTAAATTTATTTAGCATCAGGGCAAATGGTGAATGTCCCTATTTTCTTATTCCCACTCAATGGTCGCTGGCGGTTTGGAAGAGACATCGTACACAACACGATTCACACCTTTGACTTCATTGATAATGCGATTGGAAATCTTACCGAGTAAATCAGCAGGTAATTGGGCCCAATCAGCGGTCATCCCGTCGACACTGGTTACGCAACGGATGGCAATGACATTGTCATACGTACGTTGATCACCCATAACACCAACTGTTTTAATAGGTAAAAGGACAGCAAAAGCTTGCCATAAATCATTATAAAGGCCGGCTTTTTTAATTTCATCTAAGACGCGTTCATCCGCTTCACGGACAATTTCTAGACGCTCTTTGGTGACTTCACCGATAACACGGATCGCTAAACCTGGGCCTGGGAACGGTTGACGTTTAAGCACTGAATCAGGCATTTGCAATACTTTACCAATTAAGCGCACTTCGTCTTTGAATAATTCACGCAATGGCTCAACTAATTTAAACTTCATATCTTTAGGTAAACCACCGACATTGTGATGGCTCTTAATAACAGCAGTTGGTCCACCATGAGCAGACACAGATTCAATCACGTCGGGATACAATGTGCCTTGGCCTAAGAATTCTGCACCTTTAATGCGTTTGGCAGAATCTTGGAACACGCGCACAAATTCATCGCCGATGATTTTACGTTTTTGCTCTGGGTCTTCCACACCTTTTAAACGATCTAAGAAACGCTTCTCTGCTTCAGCGACATGCAAGTTCATCTTAAAATGACCTTTGAATGTACGCACAACAGCAGCAGATTCGCCTTTGCGTAATAAACCATTATCAACAAACACGCAATACAAACGGGCACCTATTGCTTTTTGAATTAATAAAGCAGCAACTGCGGAATCTACACCACCACTTAACCCTAAGACCACCTTCTTCTTACCGACGGTATCTTGAATATTCTTAACCGCAGCCGTAATAAAACGGTCCATGGTCCAGCGTGGTAAACATCCGCACACGGTATACGCAAAGTTTTGAATAACTTGTAACCCGCGTTGTGTATGCACAACTTCTGGATGGAATTGAACACCAAAGATTTTCTTGGCACGATTACCAATGGCGGCATTACCCGCATTTAAAGTATGCGCCATTTTCACGAAACCTGGTGGTGGGGAAATAATTTCATCACCATGACTCATCCAGCAGGTCAAGTTCGTCGATAAATTGGAGAACAAATCTTTATTGCTATCGATAAATAATTCAGCCTTACCATATTCACGGTCTTTGGCCTTACCAACTTTACCGCCTAACATATGGGTAATGGCTTGCATCCCATAGCAAATCCCTAAAATAGGTAAACCTAATTTAAAAATCTCCGCATTTGGTAATGGGGCATTTTTATCATAAACACTGAATGGCCCACCGGATAAAATAATCCCTTTAGGATTAATTTCTTTGATTTCCGCTGGCGATATGGTGTAAGGAACAATTTGTGAGAAGACTTTGCTTTCACGGACACGTCGGGCAATCAATTGGGTATATTGGGAACCGAAATCGAGGATTAATAAGGTATCGCGACTGCGCTGTTTTTTGATTTCCATTGGAATAATACGGCCAGGAGAACGTAACTTGATTGGCTTCATTAGACCATGAACAGCTTTTTTCTTTAATGTCTTCTTAACGGCTTTATTTGCCATTGACTCTCTCCTCGTTATCTCTTATTTCCCCATCCCAACACGTTGGCCAATTTGGAATACTTTGCCTTCGGTTTGAATAGACGGTGCTAAGATCATTTCAACATCTTGCATTTCTTTGATGTTGCGGGCACCCAATGAACCCATGGAGGTTTTCAACGCCCCAACAAGGTTTTGTGACCCATCATCCACACGGGCTGGTCCCATGAGGATTTCTTTTAAAGAACCACTTGTACCAACGCGAATACGTGTACCGCGTGGTAAATTGGCATGTGAGGTGGCCATACCCCAATGATAACCACGGCCAGGTGCTTCTAAGGCTTTCGCAAAAGCAGATCCAACCATGACAGCATCAGATCCAGCGGCAAAGGCCTTGCAAATTTCGCCGCCAATGCGCATCCCACCGTCGGTAATAATAGGAATATATTTGCCCTTGCGTTTAAAATAATGATCACGCGCGGCCGCACAATCGACGGTCGCGGTAATTTGAGGAACACCAATACCTAAAACACCACGGGATGTACAGGCGGCACCTGGTCCTACCCCGACGAGAATACCAGAGGCACCAATTTCCATGAGCTCAAGAGCCATGTCATAGGTAACCACATTCCCGATGATAACTGGGGCTTTGGTGTTCTTAAAAAACTTTTCAATATCTAATACTTTATATTCGGTAGCAATGTGACGGACAGTTGCAACAGTCGATTGAATAACAAAAATATCAACGCCTGCTTTTTCAGCCACTTTATAATAATGCTCGGCATTTTGAGGAATACAGCTGACAATCGCCGGAACTTTGGCTTTTTTGATTTCAGCAATGCGTTTGGTGATTAATTTATCTTGGACAGGAAATTTTTTATTATCGTATAAACTTTGGACGATTTTGGTGGCTTCTTCAGGGGTAGCCTTGGCAATTTCGTCTAACACTTCATTAGGATTATCGTAACGGGTTTGAATCCCATCGAGGTTAAGTACAGCAATCGCACCTAATTTACCCATGGCAATCGCAAACTTCACATCAACAACCCCATCCATGGCTGCAGCTAGGATCGGTACATCAAAGGTGTGTTTACCAATTTTCACACTGGTATCAACTTCATTCGGATTGACTGTAACGTTTCCAGGCACTAAAGCAACTTCATCAAACCCATAGCAACGACGCGCGCGACGATTAATCCCAATCCACTCAGCCATTTGTAACCTCCGAATTTTCAATAAGTTATGAATGTACTAAAATATAGAGAAACGCGGTATAAAAAAATTTGAAGCGCAATTATACCTTTAGAGACCCAAAATGTCAAGATTTAATAAAAATGGGGACGTCCACCAATTAATTGGTGG
>JACCDG011100971.1_pt1 | contig 18400 bp, 15 predicted proteins | sample 7442471 | NCBI WGS metagenome assembly JACCDG01 (sample SAMN15323444, study PRJNA562643) | freshwater metagenome | isolation source: river surface water | place: USA:Blue River Watershed | collected 2017-08-17 | reverse complement strand
GGCATTTTTTATGTGAAGCCAAAGAAGCCCTGAGAAGCGTTGGAACAAAACACAAACTACCCCACCAAGAACAAGAGGCTTTTGACAAAGCAATTGCCACAACATTTAACGCCCTGAGTGCAGCAGGTGTCTTATCTCAAGTCAGCATTCAAGAAGTCGCTGTCACTTGTGAAAAAAATCCCGATTCTGCGAAGCCAAGTGATCCTAAATATATCCCTGCCATCACGATGACGCCCTCTGAGCTCTATAAAGATCTAGAATCTCTGGTCTCAACCAGGATCGTGATTCAAAATATTCTCAAATTATTCCGTGATGAATATGCAGCCAACGAAAAAGATATCCGCGCTGCGGTCGATTCCATCTTCCAAGACCAAAACATGCAAGTCCAAGTGCCTTCCTCTGTTGCAGCTCTGGCTCTGCAAAAACCCACTCATCCGGCTAAGGTACACCACCACAGACTCACACCTCTTTCCTACTTTACTCAACACATTCAAACAGCTGGGAGAAAATTAGCCGAAAGGAGTCTTAGAACTTTCCCTGCCAACCTACGAGCAGAGCTTCAAGAGATCATCAATCGCCTCACGATTGACAACCCCTTCGAAATCATTGGAGAACTCTTAGCTTATCGCCCCCTTCTCCCTAAAAAGGAGGATTCCTCCCCTCGGTTACACCAGAAAACAGAGATCTTAGCGAATATTAGGGAGATTCAAACAAATCTTTCCTTAAAATTAGATGAAGGAAAGTCTCTTACGCAAGAAGAATTATCAAAATTAAAAAAAGAATTGAGAATTTCTCTTTGTTTGAAATCTGAAGAAAAGTACTTATAAAAACCCAACTGATTATTTGATCTAGACAAAATCAAGAGCAGCGACGTATGCTGCTGCGAGCATAGAATCTATCCCAGTAAAATTTTTCATCGATTTACAGGCATTGATTCTTCGATCTAAAAACCTATGATCAGGGGAGTAAGATTATGCAAGCTTGTTGCTGCACCCATAATCAAAGCTACTTTCAAACCTATTATCAAAACTGGGAAGACTCTGAGGTAAATCTAGACCCGGCAAAGCAAGAAGAATGTGCTTCTCATCTTCAACGAGAGGCCCTACAAAAACTCTCACAAAAAATACCTTTTATCAACTTAACTCCTGGAGCCCTGGATGCCCTTGCTTTCTACATCGAAGCTGTTAAGCAAGACCATCCCATGACCTGGCAAGCCGATCTACAACAGGTCTTTATGAACTTAGACGAAAAACAAGAGGAGCTTGAGAAATTCCGCTACTTGAGTGCAGTTATTACTCAAGTCTACCGTGATTTTCTCCTCACTCAAAGTGGCTTTGCATCCCCAGAAGTAGCCTTATATCTACTGACTTTACAGCAGACGGTACAGGAGCATGCGAATTTTGTGGCGACCCATCCTCGTGGCTATCCCCTACCCCCCGTCAATAACACCTTTGCCCCCTATTGGCGCTGCAGACACATTTAAGCTTCTGGTTGCTAACCCCTTAGAACATGCAGAGAATATCCTAAAACGAAAGACAGCGGAAGATCATTAATCGCTTACTCGACGACTTTGAAAGCAAACTCACCTCTTCCAAATGGGCCAAGACCAATACAGGCTCTCCAGGACACCGTATACCAAGACATTCTGAGACTCCTTGAGCTTGGCGTCTTGGTAAAAAATCCAGAAGGAGGAATAAGCTCACGCTACAGTCTAGCCCCCTAAAGGTTTTTTAGATTACTAAAAGACCTGGTCTTTTCAGCCAAATGGGCCATGATGTCACCTGCCTACTACTAAAACGGAGGCGTTGTAAATGAGGAAGATGACGAATCTGCTCTGGCACAACCGTTAACTCATCAGAACATTGTAATGACAGCATTGTTAAAGGAAGAGATGTAATCTCATCGGACAAACCGCTACTTAAGGGATTGACGTTACAATCTAAGCTTTTAACATGTTGTAGCTCTCCAATCCAAAAGGGCAAATATGGCAACCGATTATCCGCTAAGAATCACTCCATTACATTGGTAAATCATCGCAGTTCAACTGGCAAAACAGGAATTGAAATCCTACCTAGCCTACGTTCTGAACGTGTCACAAGCCCTGCTATAGACAATCCCATAACAAAAGCAAGGATCTCTGTATAAGTCCTCTTCCTCACAACACTCTTTCATCAGCTGGGCTGCAAATGCGCTAAAATTGCTTCGCCTTAGACCCTCTGGAGCTCTAATGGCGCGCGATGAGAGCCATTAAGGACTGGGGATCCCTGTTATAAAATTGAGAAGATGTAGCAAAACTTTTCCAAATAGCGGGCGTAATGGCATCTTTCCAGGCAATCCACCTCCTGCTCATTGCAACTAAATCTTCCCAGGATTGGGCCTGGCTAGCAATGCCCCTAGCATTTTCGTGGGTAATACTTCCACGATAGAAGGCGTTCTCACACAGGAGGAATCACCCGCTAAGCAACTGCTGCCACCTGCTCTTTGAGAGGGAACATCGCTAGGAGAAGTGACCGTGCCAAGAAAAAATAGAGTCTAGACCTTGCCAAAAAAGGTCTTTGAGTCAATGAAAATAGCTCTCCATCTCATTCCATATGGTTTGAAAGGGAAGACATGCGCAACAATTAATGGGTTGAATAACCATAAGAAAATCGGTTTGAGGAAAGAGTCTAGAAAAAAACTGGAAAACTACAATGGAATTCCCAAGGCCGCTGAGAGCGGCCCTGAGAAAAGAATTTTAGAGAGAGCTTGCGAAGTCGAAGTCAAGGGAGCCTTCGCTATCTTTGTCCACGACTTTGAGAACCTTATCGCGGTAAGGCTCAAAGCCGGTTCCGCTGGGGATCATGTGTCCCATGATGAGGTTCGACTTAAAGTCGAGCAGATAGTCGGTTTTCCCTTCACACGCCGCATCGGTTAAGACGCGTGTTGTCTCTTGGAACGACGCCGCAGAGACAAACGATTCGGTACCAAGCGAAGCCTTTGTGATCCCAAGAAGTACAGGGGCTGCACGAGCAGGTCTGCCACCTTCTTCGATGATCTTGCGGTTCATCGCATGGAAATGCTTCTTATCGACATCTTCTCCGTAGAGGAATGTCGTATCACCTGGGTCGGTGACTCTGACTTTTTGCAGCATCTGACGAATCACGATCTCAAGGTGCTTATCATTGATGTTAACCCCTTGGAGGCAATAAACCTCTTGGATCTGATTCACCAGATACTTCTGGAGCTCACGCACACCACAGACTTCCAAGATTTCTTGAGGCACGACGAGTCCATCGGTGATCTGCTGTCCTTTGACAACAACGTCTCCTCTCTGAACGATCAAGTGCTTTGTGAGAGGAATGAGGTGCTCTTCTTCCATGCCAGACTCTTCGTCACGCACCACCACGATCCTCTTGTTCTTCTGCACGCCTCGGAAGTCGACCACTCCGTCGATCTTCGCAATTTCAGCAGCATCTTTCGGACGACGAGCTTCGACAAGCTCTGCCACCCGAGGAAGACCGCCCACGATATCTTTTGTCTTGATCGCTCCTCTTGGAAGACGAGCGAGCAACATCCCTGCTGTGACCTCTTGGCCTTCCTGAACAGAGATATAAGCGCCTGAAGGGATCGCATAGGTTCCAACCAGTTCACTGCACTCTTTATCTGCGTAGATCACGATCTGCGGGTGAAGCTCTCCTCGATGCTGCTTCACAATCAGTTCGACCTGACCAGTTTGCTTGTTCGCCTCACGCTGAGTGGAAATCCCTTCAACGAGATCTTCGTATTTGACAAATCCAGGCTTTTCGCAAATGATCGGGACGTTGTGCTGTTCCCAGTGACCCACTTTCGTCTTCTTCTTCACTTTCGCTCCATCAGGAAGGAAAATGCGAGTCCCGAGTTCTGCTGTGAAGGTTTGAAGAGGCTCAATTGACTTCGTACTGAGCAGCTTCTTGTACTCTTCGAGTGTTCTTCCCTCGTCGCGAACGATGTGTAAAGATCCGTTCTTATTGAGCACCAAGTGAACACCTTCTGAGTTCTGCACGGTACGCAGATCCATGTAAACCAGAATCCCATCATGATTTGCAATGAGTTCAGGACTGATACTTGCTGACGCAATACCCCCCGTGTGGAACGTTCTCATCGTAAGCTGCGTTCCTGGTTCTCCAATAGACTGAGCGGCAATGATTCCCACTGCTTCTCCCGTTCCTACAAGTACTCCATTCGCAAGGTTAATTCCATAGCACTTCGCACAAACACCTCGGCGTGTCTCACACGTTAGCGTTGAACGAATGCGGACGGTTTCAATCCCGGCATCATCAATCAACTCAGCTTGTCTAACCGAGAGAAGATCGCCAGCTTTTGCAAGGATACGCGTACGGTCCCCTGGTTGATAGATATCTTCACAGACGGTACGCCCGTAAAGCCTATCTTTCAGCGCGAGAAGTTCTTCTTGTCCTTGTTTAATCGCACGGATCTCAATTCCATTGAGAGTTCCACAATCTTCTTCCGTCACAATCACATCCTGGGAAACGTCCACAAGACGGCGTGTAAGGTACCCAGAGTCAGCTGTTTTAAGAGCTGTATCCGCTAGACCCTTACGCGCTCCGTGAGAGGAGAGGAAGTATTCAAGAACACTTAAGCCCTCGCGGAAGTTGGCCGTAATCGGAGATTCGATAATCTCTCCAGAAGGTTTCGCCATCAGACCCCTTAAGGCTCCTAGCTGCTTCACCTGAGATTTGTTACCGCGAGCTCCTGAGTCCATCATTAGATAGAGAGGATTGAGTTCGCCTCCTCGGATTTCGCTTGTCAATTTGAAGAGTTCTTCAGAAAGCTGATCGGTGACGGCTGTCCAAATACTGATCGTTTTAGACTTACGTTCACCATCGGTGATGATTCCATCCTCATACTGCTTGAGAACGACATCGATCTTTTCGTAGGCCGCTTCGATCACCTTCGTCTTATCAGAAGGAACCCGCACATCGCAGACGCCCATGGATAAGGAGGATTTTGTCGCTTCCGCAAAACCCAAATTCTTCAGATTATCTAAGAATTTGACCGTTGCCTCGAGTCCTACTTTTTTGTAGGTTTCGAGCACGAGCTCACTCATCTTTTTCTTACGAAGAGCATAGTTTTGAAAGCCCAGCTCCTTAGGAACAATAGTATTAAAGATGACACGACCCGGTGTCGTCTCGATGATACCGCTATCAAGTTTTAACTTAATTTTCTCGTGGAGTCTGATTCCTCTTCCTAAATGGTCTCTTCTGTCATTTTCTTTTTGCGGGGTTGCCCAGTTAAAGCTTCCTCCCGAATGCATCGCCAGGAGAACCTCTTCCATGCTGCCAAAGATCTTGACCTTTTCCCCATGTTCTTCTGGGAAGTAGATCGGATCGAGCATCAAGTAATAAAGGCCCAAAATCATATCCTGAGAAGGCACTGCTGCTGGTTTTCCAGAAGAGGGCAAGAAAATGTTATCCGGTGCCATCATGAGAAGCTTCGCTTCGAGCTGAGCTTCAATCGATAAAGGCACGTGGACCGCCATTTGGTCTCCGTCAAAGTCAGCGTTAAACGCTGTACAGACGAGGGGGTGGATCCGAATCGCTTTACCTTCGATCAGGACAGGTTCAAATGCCTGGATCCCTAAACGGTGGAGCGTGGGGGCTCGGTTGAGGAGCACAGGATGTCCCTTAATGATCTCATCCAAAACGTCCCAGACTTCAGCAGACTGTTTTTGGATCAGCTTACGAGCAGAACGGATCGTATAAACATAGCCTAGATCTTTGAGTCTTTTCACAATGAATGGCTCGAAGAGTTCAAGGGCCATTTGTTTAGGCAAACCACACTGATTAAAGCGGAGCTCAGGACCTACGATAATGACAGAGCGGCCTGAGTAGTCAACCCTTTTACCCAAAAGGTTTTGGCGGAAACGTCCTTGTTTACCCTTCAACATCTCAGAAAGCGCCTTGAGAGGTCTATTACCAGCTCCCATGACAGGATGTCCATGACGTCCGTTATCAAAGAGAGCATCAACAGCTTCCTGAAGCATTCTCTTTTCGTTGCGAACGATCACATCCGGTGTTTTGAGCTTTAAAATCGTTTTCAGACGATTATTTCTGTTAATAACTCGACGATAAAGGTCGTTTAAGTCTGATGTCGCAAATCTTCCACCATCCAGAGGCACAAGAGGACGTAGATCAGGCGGGATCACAGGAACGCACTGCATGACCATCCAATCAGGACGGTTCGGAGATAAAGAAAAACTCTCAATAATCTTGAGACGTTTTGCAAGTTTCATCCGTGCCTGCATCGATTTTGTCTTGCGAAGCTTATCTTTCAGATCGATTACAAGCGCACCTAAATCTTCTTTTTCAAGAAGTTCTCGGATCGCCTCTCCACCCATTCCGACAGTAAAGGCATCAGCGCCCCATTTCTCTTGCGCTTCTCGATACTCGGCATCTGATAAAAGTTGTTTTTTCTCAAGCGTCGTACGACCAGCATCGATCACGACATGCTCTTCGTAATAGATCACTCTTTCAAGATCAGCAGCGGTCATCCCTAAGATATTTCCAATGCGCGATGGCATGGTCTTAAAGAACCAAATATGGACAACAGGAACAGCAAGCTCAATATGTGCCATGCGTTCCCTACGAACTTTAGAAACGGTGACTTCGACACCGCAACGATCGCAGACAATCCCTTTATGCTTGATCTTCTTGTACTTTCCACACGCACACTCCCAGTCGTGGGTCGGTCCAAAGATCTTCTCACAGAAAAGGCCCCCTTTCTCGGGCTTAAAGGTACGATAATTGATCGTCTCTGGCTTCTTGATCTCCCCACGTGACCATTCGTTACGGATCACATCATCTGATGCAATCTTAATCGTTAACTTATCAAATTGGGAATCTTTGAACTCTTCCTCTGACATTTTGGTTATCCTCTATTCTTTAGCTGCTGTTTCTGTGCGCACATCTAAACAAAGACCTTGCATCTCTTTGACGAGAACGTTAAACGATGCTGGAACTCCCGCTTTGAGAATATTGTCACCTTTGACAATCGACTCATAAATCCGCGTACGTCCCAAGACGTCATCTGATTTTACCGTCATCATCTCTTGTAAGAGATATGTTGCTCCGTAAGCTCCGAGAGCCCACACTTCCATCTCTCCGAATCGCTGACCTCCCATTTGTGCTTTACCGCCAAGAGGCTGCTGAGTCACAAGTGAGTAAGGACCAATCGAACGCGCATGGATCTTATCAGCCACAAGGTGGCTGAGTTTGAGCATGTAAATATAGCCAACGACGACTCTATTCTCAAAACGCTCCCCTGTGCGTCCATCGTACAGGAGGCTCTTTCCATCAGGAGGAAGATGAAGTTCTTTCATCATTTCCCAAATGCGTGACTCTGGGAACCCTTCAAAGACAGGGCTTTTCACATAAATACCTGCTTTACGTGCCGCATAACCTAGATGCGTTTCAAGCAGCTGACCCATGTTCATACGAGAAGGAACCCCGAGAGGGTTCAAAATCATCTCAACAGTCTGGCCATCGACCATGTAGGGCATATCCTGCTCAGGAACAATCTTGGAAACAACCCCTTTGTTTCCGTGGCGTCCTGCCATCTTATCTCCCACCTGGAGTTTACGCTTGGAAGCAATGTACACCTTCACCTGACGAATCACGCCGGGATCAAGCTCCACATCTCCTTTTCGTGTAAATTCCAATTCGGTCTTATGCTGCATCTGAAGCGTTTGCATAGCAACGTCAAACTGATGCATGTATTCTTTCAAAGTCTTAAACGTCTCATGATCACTCATGATGAGGTCTTCAGGTTTTTCCCCTTCGAGCGATTCGATCATTTCTTGGGTGACCATCTCGCCTTCTCGGATGATACTATCCCCTGTCTTACGATGGAGAATAGAACCTGGAGCCGGCTCTCCCATGAGAAGCGCTCCCATCTTTTCGTGAAACTCAATGACAAGTTCGGCTTCTTTTGTCTTGTAGTCTCCGTGGATATCTTTTAGTCTTGAAGCTTCTTCAACAAGCTCATCATCTGTTTTTGACAGACGATCGCGTCTAGAAAAGACCTTCACATCCATGACGACCCCTTCTGTTCCTGGCGGAACAGTCAGCGATGCATCCTTAACGTCTGCAGCTTTCTCTCCGAAGATCGCTCTTAAGAGCCTTTCTTCAGGAGCCAGTTCAGTCTCCGACTTCGGTGTAATTTTACCAACGAGAATATCACCGGGTTTTACTTCCGCTCCAATGCGAATAATTCCATCTTCCCCTAAATTGGCAAGCACCTCTTCAGAGACGTTCGGAATATCTCGTGTAATTTCTTCGGTACCAAGTTTTGTCTTTCCTGCTGTCAGCTCAAACACTTCCAAGTAAACGGACGTGTAATAGTCTTCTTTCAGGAGTTTTTCCGAGATGATGATCGCATCTTCGTAATTGTATCCACACCAAGGCATAAACGCCGCTAAGACGTTCTTTCCAAGGGCAATTTCCCCTTTATCTGTTGCAGGTCCATCCGCAATCACATCCCCTGCTAAAACCTTGTCACCCACATTGCACAGCGGGGTCTGGTTGATGCAAGAGCCTGCGTTTGAACGCATAAACTTTTTCAGTGTATAGGTCTTCTTATTAAGCGGATTTGCCGCGGAGGCAATCACAATCTTAAATCCATCGACATACTCAATCGTTCCATTTTCCTCTGCAACGATCACAGCGCCAGAGTCTCTAGCGGCTCGATGCTCAAGTCCTGTTCCGACAATCGGCGCATCGGTCTTTAGAAGAGGAACGCCCTGTCTTTGCATGTTCGATCCCATCAAAGCACGGTTCGCATCATCATGCTCCAAGAAAGGAATGAGACCTGTGACAATCGACACGAGCTGCTTAGAAGAAACATCCATATGTGTAATCTTCGTTGTTTCAATCTTCGAAGATTCACCGAGGTGACGTGCCCAACACATGTTCTCTGCAAACATGTTGTGCTCATCAAGTTTTGCGGATGCCTGAGCAATAATACAATTTTCCTCTTGATCTGCCGTCATGTACTCGATTTCTTCTGTGACAATCCCATCACGGACGATCCGATAGGGTGTCTCAATGAAACCAAACTCATTGATCTTTGCAAAAGCAGACAGAGATGTGATCAGTCCAATGTTCGGACCTTCTGGAGTCTCAATCGGGCAAATCCTTCCATAATGGCTGGGATGCACGTCACGGACTTCAAAACCGGCACGATCTCGGTTAAGACCACCTGGTCCAAGCGATGAAAGACGTCGTTTATGCGTCAATTCTGCCACGGGATTATTCTGATCCATGAACTGAGAAAGCTGTGATCTTCCGAAAAAGTCTTTCAGTACGCCCGCTAAGCCTTTTGCGGAAACGATTTTTCCTGGAGTAAGAGTATCCGAAGTAAAGTCAAATAGATTCATCCTTTCTTTGATGATCTTTTCCATGCGAGCAAGGCCCACACGACACTGGTTCTGGATCAACTCTCCAACAGAACGCACACGTCTGTTGCCCAGGTGATCAATATCATCGACAGTGGCCCCTTCTTCTCCTTTTTTCAGGCGAATGAGATATTTGAGGGCGCCGATAACATCCTCTTTACGCAGTGTCACCACTTCAAGCTCTTGATCGGTTGTTTCAAACCCGAGCTTGCGGTTTAATTTATAGCGACCCACTCTTCCTAAATTATAACGCTTAGGATCGAAGAAAAGACGCATGATTGCAGAGCGCGCATTGGATAATGTCGCAGGCTCTCCGGGTCTAATTTTACGGTAAAAGTCTTTAAGGGCTGACTCATAGGAATCTGTGGGATCTTTTGCGAGCATTTTGATGATCGGGCTCGACTCATCGGCATCTTCGGCAATCCGGACAGCCGCAATTCCAGCATCCAGCATCCGCTTTAGCATAGCTGTTGTTAGTTTTTCGGCAGTATTTCCAAAGAGAACACCTGTTTGCTCATCAACGACATCTTCTGCCAAGATCTTTCCAACGAGTTTAGGGAAGTCTTTATCTGACTTAATTTTAACTTTAACAGTACTGAAAAATTCTTCAATGATATCAGCATCCGTCGAATATCCGAGAGTTCGAATGAAAGAGGTTGCAAGGATCTTACGACGTCTTTTCTTTCGGTCGATGTAGATGTAAATCAGGTCATTCGCATCAGAAGCCCCTTCTAACCAACTTCCTCGATACGGAATAATACGGAACGAATAGATGACGTTTCCTTTATAGTGACGCTCGTGTTCAAAAGCGATTCCAGGAGAACGGTGTAACTGAGAAACGATGACCCTCTCGGCACCATTAATGATGAAAGTTCCTTTGTCGGTCATGACCGGCAAAGTCCCCATGTACACCTCTTCTTCTTTAATTCCAGTCTCATCTGTCAGACGGAATTTGACTTTCAAGGTGACGTTATAGGTAATCCCGCGTCTGATACACTCCTCTGGAGTATACTTAGGAATCCCTAAGTTGTAAGACAGGTATTCAAGAATGGTTTTTTCATCGTAAGACTTGATCGGAAATATCTCTGTGAAAACCTCTTGAAGTCCCACATTTTCCCTTTCATGGGCGAGCTTATCCGCCTGAAGGAACTGATTGTAAGATTTGACTTGAACTTCGATGAGGTTTGGAAGATCGATGATCTCTTCCTTACTCCGAAAACTCACCCGTTTAGGCGGTCTTTTTAACATGAACACAGCTCCTACATTCAATAATTTAGTGCGATAATACAGAATGAGCAGAAGCAATGCTACTGCTCATTCTTCGGGCCATTGCGGCTGTAACCTACAGTCTAGAGTCCTTTTAAAGTGACTTTACCACCAGCAGCTAAGATCTTCTTGGAGATCTCTTCAGCTTCTGCCTTAGGGGATGTCTCTTTGAGGACTTTAGCACCTTCTTTAGCACCATCTACCATGTCTTTTGCTTCTTTAAGACCTAAGCCTGTGACTTCTCTAACAACTTTAATGACGCCAATTTTCTTGTCATCAGGAGTTGCTTCAAGCATCACTTTAAATTCAGTAGCTTCTGCAGCAGGAGCAGCGGCAGCAGCAGCAGGAGCGCTAGCAGCCATTGCCATTGGAGCAGCAGCTTTAACGCCCCATTTTTCTTCGAGAGCGGTTTTTAATTTCGCCATATCCAGAACAGAAAGCTGGCTGAGCGTTTCGACGATTTGATCAAGATTTTGTGTTGCCACGGTATTACCTCTTTGTTTTAAAAAATTTTAAGTATTTTCTTGGCTAGCGCGCTGATCCACACAGTAGATAACACTGGTCAGTAACGCTTCCATACATGCAAGTGTTTGAGAAAGTGGGGCCTCTAGGACGCTCAAAAACTGAGCGCGCATGACGTCTTGGCTTGGGAGTTTTGCAATTTGTTCGAAATCCTGTTTTTGACACAGTGCCCCTTCAAACTGACCTCCAACGATCTCAAGAACCTCTTCATTCTCTTGACAAAACTGATAAATCACTTTTGTCGTCTGCACCGCATCTTCTCTAGCTGCAATTACAGCGATGTGCCCATTCCCTAACCAGGATGGATCGATCGCAACGCCTAGTGACTCTGCTGCTTTGAGCAGAAGACGCTTACGAACAACCTCAAGAACACCACCTGTCTTCGCTAGATTCATGCGGAAGGGAGCCGCCACATTAGGCTCCAACTTCTTATAGCGGGCAATCACAATGGCTTTTGCTCCCGCTATCTTATCTTTTACTTCATCGAGAAGGAATTGCTTTTCTGCTCTCATGACTCTCTGCTCCCTTGTAATTCTGGAATAGAACCGAGATCAATCTTAAGACCTGGTCCCATTGTCGATGAAAGAGCAAGCGACTTCATGTAAATCCCTTTTGCACCCGGCGGCTTTGCGCGCTGGATCGCCACGAGGAGAGTCACAACGTTCTCTTTCAGTTTATTCGCTGAAAAAGAGAGCTTACCCACAAGAGAGTTAATCACTCCGTGCTTGTCGACTTTGAATTCAATTCTACCCGCTTTCACTTCAGCAATTGCCTCTGCCACTGCCTGCGTAACGGTTCCAGCTTTTGGGGTTGGCATCAGACCACGAGGACCTAAAACCTTTCCAAGCTTACCCACTTCGCGCATCATGTCTGGAGTTGCAATTACTGCGTTAAAATCTGTCCATCCATTTTTGACTTTTTCAAATAAGTCATCATTACCGGCGTAATCAGCTCCCGCATCTAAAGCTTCCTTCACCTTGTCTCCTTTTGCAAAGACAACGAGAACAACTTTTTTTCCTGTTCCATTCGGTAACGAAACAGTACCACGCACTTGCTGATCTGCTTGCTGAGAATCAACGCCAGTTTTTAAAGAAAGTTCGACCGATTGATCGAACTTCACTGGAGGGCATTTACCTAAAATAGCGATCGCTTCTTCAAGATTGTACGTCTTGGTGACGTCTACTGACTTAGCGATCTCCCGAAATCGTTTACTACGATGCATGCCTTTACCTATGAAATAATATCAATACCCATTGACCGTGCAGTTCCCATGACAAGCCGCTCTGCAGCTTCATCTGAGGACACGCGCATATCTTGACGCTTGTTCTGCACAATCTTTTTTACCTGAGCTCGTGTTAGCTTACCCACTTTATCGCGGTTAGGCACCTTCGAACCCGACTCAACTCCCGCTTCCTTCAAAATCATGCGAGAAACAGGGGGCTGTTTTGTGACGAAATCAAAGCTTTTATCTCCGTACACAGAGATAATAACAGGTAAAATATCCCCTGCCTTATCCTGTGTCTTCGCGTTGAATTCCTTACAAAATGCCATAATGTTGATTCCAGCTCCCCCGAGCGCAGGCCCGATAGGAGGAGCGGGATTTGCTTTTCCCGCAGGAATCTGTAACTTGATTTTCTTAACTAACTTCTTTGCCATCTTCTATACTCCCGATTCTGCAGGGACAAGTTCCACTTGCCAAAACTCTAAATCATCAACTCTAGTCTCTCTTCCGAAGATAGAGACCATCACGCTGAGTCTTCCTTTATCATGAAACACTTCGCTCACCGTTCCAATAAAGTTGACAAAGACCCCATCGACAATCTTGACTTTGTCCCCTGGTGTGATGTTGTGTTTCTGTACAACGCCTTTTTTCTTTTCTTCGAGATCTTTGAGAATCTCATCCACTTCTTTCTGGCTTAAGGGCTGGGGTTTCTCTCCCCCAAGGAATCCCAATACACCATTGGTATTGCGGACATACATCCAGGAATCATCCGTTAAATTCATGCTAACAAGGATGTAGCCAGGCCACAATTTTTTCTCACTAATTTTTTGTTGTCCCTTCTTGACTTCGGCGACGTTTTCTGTAGGGACAAGAACAGCTTCCACAAGCTCTGCCATGCCTTTAGACTCGCGCGTTTCTTCAATGGCCTTCTTAACTTTCTTTTCTTGGCCGGATATCACCTGAACAACATACCATTTATACATGGAGATGACCTAAATTTTAACCAAATAAGGAATGAAAAATAATTCCAATTCCATCCAATGCGCCTTTCACTACCAAATCGACGACATAGATCCCTAAACCAAAGACGAACATCGCAATGACTACCATTTTGGTAGAAAGCTGCAACTCCCCCTTTGCCGTCCAACTCACCTTTTTCAATTCTTCTCTCAACTCATGAACGAAGGTGAAAAAACGAGTCGCTAGCGATCTTTTCTTAAGGAGTATCTGACTATTCGGCTTCGACGCTGAACCCAACTTCACATCCATAGCACACATACATCCCCTACTTAAGCTTTCTCAACACGAGTGCGGAGGGACTTGAACCCCCGACCGGCGGCTTTGGAGACCGCTGCTCTACCAGCTGAGCTACACACCCAACCGCCAGGAAGACTTATCATCTCCCCAGCATTTTTTGCTTAAAGCAGCCCTTACGCTAAGATCTTCGTAATGGTTCCCGCCCCGATAGTACGGCCTCCTTCACGAATCGCAAAACGCATCCCTTCTTCCATCGCAATCGGATGGATAAGCTCTCCTGTAAGCTCAATGTTATCTCCAGGCATCACCATCTCTGTTCCCTCTGGCAGAGTCACAGTTCCCGTGACGTCCGTCGTACGGAAGTAAAACTGAGGACGATATCCGGTAAAGAAGGGCTTATGACGGCCTCCCTCTTCTTTTGTCAGAACATAAATCGTCCCTTTAAACTTCGTATGCGGTTTGCAAGTTCCCGGAGCAGAAAGCACCATACCGCGCTCGATATCATTTTTCTCAATACCGCGGAGCAAAATCCCTACGTTTTCACCCGCACGGGCTTCATCGAGAGTTTTGTTAAACATCTCAAGACCTGTTGCTACAGTATCTCGCGTTCCTTTAATTCCAACGAGCTGAAGTTTATCGTTTGTCTTTACAACACCACGCTCCACACGACCTGTCGCTACCGTTCCACGTCCAGAGATGGAGAAAACGTCTTCAACCGGCATCAAGAAAGGCTTGTCCGTCTCGCGAACAGGCGTCGGGATCTTTTCATCCACAACACTCATCAACTGCTCAATCGCCTTGATATACTCAGGATCTCCCTCAAGAGCTTTCAGAGCAGATCCGCGTACAATAGGAACATCTTTATATCCTTTTGCAGCCAAAAGCTCCATGAGCTCCATTTCAACGAGCTCAACCAACTCCTCATCTCCTTTGCCAATCATATCCATCTTATTGAGGAACACAACGATGGAAGGAACTCCAACTTGGTGAGCAAGAAGAATGTGTTCTTTTGTCTGAGGCATCGCTCCGTCTGTTGCCGCAACGACGAGAATCGCTCCGTCCATTTGCGCAGCACCGGTGATCATGTTTTTGACGTAGTCGGCGTGACCTGGGCAATCGACGTGTGCATAGTGCCTTTTATCTGTTTCATACTCAACGTGTGTTGAGTTAATAGTAATTCCACGCGCTTTTTCTTCTGGAGTATTATCGATAGAAGCGTAATCGCGATATTTCGCTCTTCCCTTACCTGCTAGAACCTTCGTAATCGCTGCAGTGAGAGATGTCTTACCATGGTCAACGTGTCCAATGGTACCGATATTAACGTGCGGTTTGTTTCTCTGAAATGCTTCTTTAGCCATTATATCCTCCGTTAGGCTCCTTTTTCTAAATAGTTCTTTCCTGGTCTCGATCTCTCAAGCAAACCAGCTTTGCCCAGAATAGGAATTGAACCTACGACCTTTTGCTTACCATGCAAATGCTCTACCACTGAGCTATCAGGGCATCCTGAAGATCAAATAAAACCGACCTAAAGCCGAAAGCTACAAAGTTTATTCTGGAAGACAAATAAGTTCAACACAGAAATTTCTTAAGCTATCGCTGCCGATATACAATCCGAGCCTTACTCAAATCGTAAGGGGACATCTCAACCGTCACCCTATCCCCCGCCAGAACGCGAATATTGCGCATTCTCATCTTTCCACAGAGATGAGCCATTACGCGCACCCCATTTTCCAAAACCACGCGGAAGTTCATATTAGGAAGAAGCTCTTCCACGACGCCTTCAATTGTAATCGTATCTTCTTTGGGCATACGCCTTTAAACATGTTGCATGAAGCTTGAGCTATCTAACTATATCTGCTTCTTTATGTCAAGGAATTTTGAGAGTAGATTTTGAAAACGCTTAGAAATCAAAAAATATTTTTGAAAAAGCATTTCTTTTGAGCGAGACAGAGACAGGTTCTTGTATTTAATTTGACAGTCTCCACACAGACGCGTTATCCTAGTCAGATGATGCAACGAAACTCATGTCTTCAGAAGCAAGATGCTCTTAAATCTTTATTTGAACCTTGCCTCACAAAAGAGGCTCTGTATCAAAAAATTATCGAATTAGGACGAGCTCTCCCCCCGCTGCCAAGTCAAGGTAGACAAGAAGCTTATCTTGTGAGCGGATGCCAAAGTGAAATGTATTTTTATGCAGAAATTCAAAAAGGCGTGTTACATCTCTTTGCAGATTCAGAAGCTTTGATCTCAAAAGGTCTCGCTGCTCTTCTCATCTTTATCTACAATGAAGAACCTCCAGAATCCGTTCTGACCTGTCCTCCGCTGTGTTTAGAGGCTTTGGATCTAAGCTCTCTGTTGACCCCTGGAAGGTCCAATGGACTATCGAGCCTCTTTCTTCATCTCAAAAAAATTTCTGTAAAAACTTTACTAGCAAAAAAATAATAGCCTTGAGACAATTCTTTCTTAACACGATCTTAACCTCAAGAAAGGAAATAGTTTATGGCTGTTGCAGCAATGACTCCTCGCCCTCTTTTCGAGCTCATCAACGCATCTGTTGAAGACACTAAAATCAGCGAATATGAAGCCACTGCAGAAAATCGGTTATTTTACGCCGATAAACTGGCTCCGATTGTCGCTACCGCTTTCGCTATTATGATCCCCCCACCACTTTACTTTGTCTTCCACTGGACAATCACCTCCATTGGTGTTGCTGTTGGAGTGGCTGCATTAGTGGGCGCTGTTGCGATGAAATTCCTCGTGACTCCTGTACTGGAAGCCTTGCGAGCTTCTGCTGAAGCGCACAAAGAAAAAGCAGAAAACTCTAAAGAACTCAAAAAAAGAATTGAAGAGCTTCTGAATGGAACAATGCAGACCCTGATGGATGAAGCTACTCAGAGGCTTGGTAAAGAAAATGATATTCCTAAAAACTTTATAGAAGACCTTGTCTTAAGTGACCCCGCCCTCAGCGCTCAGAATGAGAAGAAAGCAAGAGCGCTTGCTACAATGCTTGCTCACTACGAGCTCATGCAAAAATCCTTCTTAAAAGAAGGTGACATCCTTAAAGAAAAAGCAAACGCTTTCTTTCATCCACAAGAGACAAAAGTAGAGGAACAAGATGGTAAAGAAACCCCTGTAGACCCCACAAAACAACAGAAAAAAAGAGAGGAAGCCCTTCAAGAACTGGTAGGGCAGCACTTTCTTTTCCTTGGAAAACAATTGGAACTTATTTTTTCTCAAGCGTTGATTGCTCGTCCTTTCTTTGCTGGAAAATTAACTCCCGATCTTGGCTCAGAGCCTGCCTACCATCCAGGCCTGCGTTTAATCCTCGCAGGTTATGATCCTGACAGACGCTTTACCCTCTTAGAATTGAAAAATGGGAGAAAGCTGCTAGCTTCTTCTATTTCCGAAAAAATGCTCTGCGAAAATCCCTGCTCTATTAGCGAGGAAGGTACATCATATTCAGCGGCGATAAAGACTTTGATTCAGGCTATGGATGATTTTACAAGCACAAAAGAAATCTCAACAGACGCCTAAATCCAAAAATCCCTTAAGGAGCGTTGTATGTCAAGCTTGGTAGATATTCTTCCTAATTTAGGACATTCCTCTTATGCTTTGTGGATTACTCCTCAAGGGATTGCAGATAACACAAAAAAAGCGGAGGAGTACTTACTTGTTGCAAACAAGGTCATCCCGATTGCCATTCCTCTTTTTGCAGCCATGACCCTGGTTGCAACGGGGGTCATCTTTCACTGTACGGTTCTCCCCTTTCTTTGTACCGCAGGTCTTAATCTTCTGGTTTACAAGTATGCGATCATTCCACGACAAGAACAGTATGCGTTAGAAGCTAAGTACTATGAACATCTTGCCTCTTTCGGTGAAGAAGGTTCGAGGCTCGCAGTAATGTATCAAACTCTAAGTTGCGATCAGATTCAAGAATGCCTAACTCACCATTTTCTTCCGAATCCTCCTCACCCCATAGCCGATAATAATGAGAAAGAACATCTTGAAAATTTGTCTGTGCGTGTTGCTCTTTTTAATCAGGTCTTGCAAATCCAAGAGGTTGCTGCTAAACAATTAAAAGAAGCCTATGCTGCCTTCAAAAGTGAGCCTATTTCATCGCAACAATATAAAGAAAAGCGGGATGCCGTAAAGACCGCGCATGCTGATTATTTTTTAGCGACAATGAGTGTTGTTTTTTCTAAAACGAATATCACTGCCTTTTGTCCCTTTAACGGGACTTTTTCTGACCTTGGATTGAATCCTGCCGGAGCGGTCTGGAAAAATCTCGAAGCTCTGGATCTTAAAGCCTATCTACAACCTAGGGAAGAAAGTCCAGATTCTCTTCTTACAAATTCGCAAGATCTTTGTAAGCGATGGGTCGCAGACTCTGTGGAAGGTCTTGTGGCTCTTAGGTCTCAAGAGCCTTCCCAGGAGGCCAGCAGGTCCCCAAGTCGTGCGGAATCTCAAGCAAGTTAGAAAGTGAGTGTTTTGATCTGATTCTGCTCGCCGCCTGTGATTTCAAGAGAGGTACTGGAGGGGAGGTAGACATCGTGCTCAAGGCGAATGCCGAATTCTCCAGGGAGGTAGATCCCTGGCTCGATAGAAAAACATGTCTGCGGAATGAGGTAGCGCTCATCGTTTGTTTCTAGGCTATCTAGATGTGCGCCAGGGCCGTGGTCTTCTGTATAGATATTGTGGCCCGT
>JACCDG010860121.1_pt1 | contig 18401 bp, 14 predicted proteins | sample 7442471 | NCBI WGS metagenome assembly JACCDG01 (sample SAMN15323444, study PRJNA562643) | freshwater metagenome | isolation source: river surface water | place: USA:Blue River Watershed | collected 2017-08-17 | reverse complement strand
TGTATTTGCCCATGTCTGTTGAAGGCGTGATCGCCATGCAGGCGTGCGCGCGGATTGGCGCGACGCACTCGGTGGTGTTTGGTGGGTTTTCCGCGCAAAGCTTGCGTGATCGCATTGAGGATGCGGGTGCCGTGTTGGTCATCACCGCTGACGAACAATTGCGGGGTGGCAAGGCGTTGCCCCTGAAGGCCATCGTCGACGAAGCATTGACCATGGGTGGGTGCGATTCGATCCGGCAAGTGATCGTGTTCAAACGCACTGGTGGTGATGTGACCATGAAGGCGGGCCGCGATGTGTGGTTGCACGATGTGGTTGCCGCCCAGTCAGCCGAGTGCGCGCCAGAGTGGGTGGGCGCTGAGCATCCCTTGTTTCTACTGTACACATCGGGATCAACAGGCAAGCCAAAGGGCGTACAGCACAGCACCGGCGGCTATTTGCTGCACGCGGCTGTGACCACCAAGTGGACTTTTGACCTCAAGCCCGATGACATTTTCTGGTGCACGGCCGACATCGGCTGGGTCACGGGTCATACCTATGTGGCTTATGGCCCCTTCGCCTTGGGCGGCACTCAAATCATTTTTGAAGGCGCTCCAACCTATCCGGACGCTGCGCGCTTTTGGCGCATGATCGAAGCGCACAAGGTGACGATTTTCTATACCGCACCGACAGCGATTCGTGCCCTGATCAAGGCCGCTGAAACGAATGAAGCGGTGCACCCTCGCAAATTCAATCTGACCAGCTTGCGCTTGTTAGGTACGGTGGGTGAGCCGATCAACCCAGCCGCTTGGGAGTGGTATCACCGAGAAATTGGTGGTGGGCGTTGCCCGATTGTGGATACCTTCTGGCAAACAGAAACTGGCGGGCACATGATCACGCCGTTGCCTGGTGCGCATGCGCTCAAGCCGGGCTCTTGCTCCATGCCATTTCCTGGCATTGACGCGGCTGTGGTGGACGAAGCTGGCAAGGAAGTGCCATGGGGGCAGGGCGGTGTGCTGGTGGTTCGCAAGCCCTGGCCGTCCATGATTCGCAATATCTGGGGTGACCCGGAGCGATTCAAAAAGAGCTACTACCCCGCTGACTTTGGCGGCAAGTACTACCTGGCCGGTGACGGGGCCATGCGAGATGCCGACAATGGTTACTTCACCATCACCGGCCGCATTGACGACGTGTTGAACGTGTCAGGCCACCGCATGGGTACGATGGAGATCGAGTCAGCGCTGGTGTCGCATCCTCTTGTTGCGGAAGCGGCGGTTGTAGGCCGTCCGGACGATTTGACCGGTGAGGCCATTTGCGCCTTCGTGGTTCTCAAGCGTCCCCGCCCCACGGGGGAGGAAGCCAAACAACTGGCCAATGAATTGCGTAACCATGTTGCACAAGAAATTGGCCCGATTGCCAAACCCAGGGATATTCGGTTTGGGGATAATTTGCCCAAAACCCGATCCGGCAAAATCATGCGGCGTTTGTTGCGTGTGATTGCCAAGGGGGAGGACGTCACGCAAGATACCAGTACCTTGGAAAATCCAGCCATATTGGATCAATTGTCTCAAGCGAACTGATATTTAACAGTTACGACACATTTATTAATGAAAGCCCAGTTTCCTCAGGAAGCTGGGCTTTTTTAATTGCCGCTCGAAAACCCTGAAGTAGTTGTGTGGAATTTGCCCACACAACTAAGCATTCACCCTCATTACAAAAGCTCACAAACCCCCTAGATTGGGGGGGGGTGAGGGCCTTAAGCCTGATCGAATCTGTCATCACGAGGAGAAAACACCATGGCGAGTAATAGTGCGACACACTCCACCATGACTGCTGAGGAGAAAAAAGTCATTTTCGCCTCCAGTCTGGGGACTGTTTTTGAGTGGTATGACTTCTATCTATACGGGTCTTTGGCTGCCATCATCGCAAAACAGTTTTTTGCTGGATTGGATCCCACATCCGGGTTTATTTTCGCGCTGCTGGCATTTGCTGCGGGTTTCATTGTCCGTCCATTTGGCGCGCTGGTTTTCGGCCGCCTTGGGGACATGATTGGCCGTAAATACACCTTCCTGGTGACCATTTTGATCATGGGTTTGTCGACCTTCATCGTCGGCGTTCTACCCAATTACGCCGCCATTGGTGTTGCCGCTCCCGTTATTTTGATCATCCTGCGTTTGCTGCAAGGCTTGGCGCTGGGTGGTGAATATGGCGGCGCTGCGACATATGTTGCAGAGCACGCACCGCACGGCCGCCGTGGCGCTTACACAGCCTGGATCCAAACGACTGCGACCATGGGCTTGTTCTTGTCCCTGCTGGTTATTTTGGGTACACGCACCGCCTTGGGTGAGGATGAGTTTGCAGCCTGGGGCTGGCGGATTCCCTTCCTGGTGTCGATCGCTCTGTTGGCCATCAGCGTGTGGATCCGCATGAGCATGAATGAAAGCCCTGCTTTCAAGAAGATGAAGGAAGAAGGCAAGACATCCAAAGCGCCTTTGTCCGAATCTTTCGGTCAGTGGTCTAACCTCAAGATTGTGCTCTTGGCCTTGTTTGGTCTGGTCGCAGGTCAAGGTGTGGTTTGGTATACAGGTCAGTTCTATGCCTTGTTCTTCCTGACTCAAACCCTGAAGGTGGATGGCGCAACAGCCAACATTTTGGTCGCGATCTCTCTGCTGATTGCCACACCGTTTTTCGTGGTGTTCGGCTCGCTGTCCGACAAGATTGGTCGCAAACCGATCATTTTGGGCGGTTGCCTGGTTGCTGCGTTGACCTACTTCCCGCTGTTCAAGGGGCTGACTGAAGCCGCCAACCCTGATCTGGCTCGCGCACAGGCTTCGGCTCCTGTCACCCTGGTGGCGGACCCTGCTGAGTGCTCATTCCAGTTCAACCCAACTGGCACCACCAAGTTCACCAGCTCTTGCGACATCGCCAAGCAAGTTCTGGCTGCGAACTCCGTCAACTATGAAAACGTTGCCGGCACCGGTATGGCCCAGATCAAAGTGGGCGACAAGGTGATCCCTTCCTACACATCCAAGGGCATGGCGCCTGACGATGCCAAGAAGCAAGATGCTGCCTTCAAGAAAGAGGTGGGCGCAGCGATCAAGGCTGCTGGTTACCCAGCCAAGGCTGACCCTGCCAAGCTGAACAAGCCTGTGGTGGTGGCGATCCTGACCTTGTTGGTGATCTACGTGACCATGGTTTATGGTCCGATTGCGGCGATGTTGGTGGAGTTGTTCCCCACTCGCATCCGCTACACATCGATGAGCTTGCCTTATCACATTGGTAACGGATGGTTTGGCGGCCTGTTACCAACCACCGCATTTGCCATCGTGGCGCAGACCGGCAACATTTATAACGGCTTGTGGTACCCGATCATCGTGGCCGTGATGACGTTTGTGATTGGTCTGTTGTTTGTGACGGAGACCAAAGACGTGGACATCTACGCCAACGATTGAGGTGTGGACTGGCAGTGTCATGCTGCCAAGTGATCATGCAAAGGCCCTTCGGGGCCTTTGCTGTTTTTTGACGGGGATTACGCTGTGGCTTCTTGTTCGCGCACCATTTGATCCAGTGCGGCGCAGACCTCAGCAAAACGGCCAGCGATCACCGTGCGGCGTGCATCGGATGGGTCGCTGCAAATGCGCAGGTGATGCATGGGCATGCGGTTGACTGTGCGTGTGGATGCAGGGCGCACGATCGAGCGTGCTGTCACGGCCCCCGATGCGCTCATGCCCACGTTGGAAGCCACAGCCATGGGACGAGCCGCAGGCTTGGTTGGTTGAGAGCGGAAGAAGAACGCGCGTGCAAATTGGTGAATCATGATGAACTCCGAAAAACTGAAAAGGAATTCGGCAGGATTCGTTAAAAAGCTGCGCGCACGGGATCGCACCAAGACGGGCGAACCCGCTTGCTACAAATGCCCGCCACCCGTGCGGCAGTGTGGAATCAGTTCAAAGGCTGATTGCGTATCAACCCAACCGCGAGACCTTCAACCTCAAAGTCGTCATCTGGTGTGACAACGATGGGGCGGAAGTCTGGGTTTTCAGGCAGCAATTCAATGCCATCTGAAGTGCGCTGGAAGCGCTTGACTGTGACTTCGTCACCGATGCGGGCGACCACAATTTGGCCGTTCCGTGCATCGCGTGTTTTGGCAACTGCCAGCAGGTCACCATCAAGGATGCCGATGTCCTTCATGCTCATGCCTTTGACGCGCAGCAAAAAATCAGGGCGTTTGGCAAACAGGCTGGGTTCAACCGTATAGCTTTGTTCAATGTGTTCTTGCGCCAGGATGGGGTTGCCCGCAGCAACCCGGCCAACCAACGGCAACACCAGTTGTTCCAGTCCTGGCAAGGTGCGGTTCAAAGCAGACAGCACACTGCTGGTTTTGCTGGTGTCCGTCTTTTTGCGTGTTTCGTTGACCGTGCGCAGGGTGCCCGCTTTCAAGCGAATGCCACGTGATGTGCCCCCGACCAACTCGATCACGCCTTTGCGTGCCAGTGCTTGCAGGTGTTCTTCAGCCGCATTGGCAGATTTGAAGCCCAATTCAGCAGCGATCTCGGCACGCGTGGGCGGAGCCCCTGTTCGGGCAATGGCGCGCTGGATCAGCTCAAAGATTTGCTGCTGGCGTGGGGTGAGTTTGGGTTTATCGTTCGTCATCGCAGATGGCAGTCGTTGATCGACATTGACTGTCATTCTATACAGGACTGTTTGTTTGTCCAGTACTTTTTATCCAGTGTTTTTGAGGTTGGATATGGCTGTGGGATCAACGCGTCACATTGTGGTGTTGGGTACGGGGGGCACGATTGCTGGAACAGGATCGGATCTGGAGCAAGCATGGCGATACGACGCGGCACAGTTGTCTGTCGATCAATTGGTATCGGCCATTCCCGAACTGGGGGCCTTCCATCTGCGGTGTGAGCAAGTGGCTCAAATCGACAGCAAGGACATGAACTGGCGGGTTTGGCAGGCGTTGGGCGAGGCTCTGCAATCACATTTGGCTCAGGATGACGTAGCGGGCGTTGTCATCACTCATGGCACCGACACGCTGGAAGAAACGGCCTACCTGATCAACGCATTGCACGACGGAGGCAAACCGGTTGTGTTGACCGCAGCCATGCGCCCTGCAACGGCGGCAGATGCCGATGGGCCACGCAATTTGCTTGATGCCTGCAAGGTGGCCCAATGGGCTGCTGATCAAGGGCGGGGGGGGGTGGTGGCTGTCATGGCTGGCAAGGTGTGGGCGGCCAGCCAGGTGCGCAAAATGCACAGCCATGCCTTGGATGCGTTTGACGGCGGCGGCGCCCCTGCGGTGGCTTCCCTGTTGTCTGATGGATCGGTGCTGTCATTGGTGGATGCTTGGCCAGCTGCAGGCGGGCTCGGGTGGTCTTGCCTGGAAACGGCTGAACCGCCTCGGGTAGAAATCATCACCAGCCATGCCGATGCAGACGGGTTGATTGTTCACGCTTTGCGCGACGCCGCGCCTGATTTGAAGGGCTTGTTGGTGGCTTGCACGGGGCACGGCACGATCAACGGGCCTTTGGAGGCCGCCTTGCGTCAGGCTCAGACGGAGGGCGTCACGGTTTGGCGGAGCAGTCGCGTGGCCAAAGGTGGCGTGGTGCCCCGTGAGGGGGACGCTCTGTTTGCTGTGGAGGGGTTGACTGCAGCCCAAGCGCGCTTGGCGTTGGTGCTGCATGAATTAGGTGCCCGATTGTTTTGAGGGAAGGTTTGGCAGGTATGGACTCAGTCGGTGGTGTCCAGCGCGCATCAGGTTTGACCTGTTGACCTTCCTGAGAGTTAGCAGGGTGATCTGCTCTCGGGCTGATACGAACTATGCCTGCCGAATGTGAAAGCACTGTGACAGTGCGCCACTTTTGGGATCAGGGTTGAAGGCGCAGGCTGATGGGGCCCGATCCCAGCACCATTCTGAAGTCTTGCCCGGCCAGGTTTTCGCCCATTTTTGGATGCCAGACGCGCACTCGGTGATCGCCTGCGGGGACGTCGATGTCCACCTTGCCTTGTCCATTGGTGACGCCAAAGTAGGGCGTGTCCACCACATGGATGTGGCCCACCATGTTGTCGTGGATGTTGCAGCCCAAAGTGGCGGTGCCGGGTTTGTCAAACGTCACGGGTGCGGATGGGCGCCCGGTGTAGAGCTTGATCTCAAAAGACTTGGCGCTGGAGAAGGAATAGACGTGGTGCCGAACCGTATCAAAGTTCGGAAAGTTCACAGATGTACCTGTTTGGATGACCACCAGTCTAGGGGCAAATTGTTTGTCGCGCTGGTCCATGTCGACAGTTTTGCCACTGGTGCTTGCAGGTGTGCTTTTGACGGTAATCGAAACGGCGGCTTCGGCCAGCGCCTGGCCAGCTTCATCAACAACGGTGATGGTTTGGGGGGCAGCCGTGGCGCTCAAGCTCCAGACTGCCGCGGCCATGGCGGTGCACAGTGATCGAATCATGGTGCTTTGACAATGTCTCGACGGGTGGGCGCCACACGGCGTAAGAGTTCATTTTTGGCTGAATCTGAAATGCCTGCGCGGTCCAGCTCTTCACGCAAGATGGTCACCATCAAATCGAATTCAGAAGCGGTGATGTTGGACTTGGCGTGAGTGTTCGCCATGGTCTCGCCCTCGTATTGACACGGGCCGTCGGCCACTTTGCAGATGTAGGCTACAACGCTTTCCTTCAGATAAGGCATCTTGACGCCTTGGAACGAGCGCTTGGATCGCGGGTCTGTTGACACCCGGTCCATGGTGCGATTGACGACTGTGGTGACGCCACTTTGCCCGCCCAGTTGCTGGTACAGGCTGTAGTCGCCGTTGGCAGAAGGGGTGGTGCAGGCCATCAAGACGGCCAAGCTCCAACTGATGGCAACGCCAAATAGCGCCAGTCGGATGTGCTTGATCCGTACGGAAACAGGAGCGGGCAGCAATCGGTTCATGATCAAAAACCACGGGTTTGAATGGCCTTATTCAAGGCTTCATGGTACCCGAATAGCGTGGACACTGATGCCCGAAAAGCGGTTTTTTACGGCCGTTTCCCTTTCGATAGGTGACCGAGATGAAGGCTTGCACAAGCTGTTTTCTTGCATTGAGCGCTCTTTTGCCCTTGGCAGCCCATGCGGGTGATCGCCTGTTGGGAACGGGCGGCGTAACCAGTGTCGAAGGCGCAGGAGGCGGTGGTTTGACGCCCTGGGCCACCATCGCCGGAACCGGCAGTGCCAACCAAACCGGTGGGGTTGCCTTTGCGACTCGCTTGGAGACCAATGGCCGCTACCGTCTGGATGTCGTCGGCGCCGCCCTGGGTTGGCACGATCGTTTGGAGGTCAGCGCTTCAAGGTGGACTTTTGATCTGGCCGATGTGGTGCCAGGCAAGACCATTGCCATGGACGTGCTGGGTGCCAAGATCAAGGTGTTGGGTGATGCGGTGTACGACCAGGATTCATGGGTGCCGCAGGTCAGCCTGGGGGCACAGTACAAAGTCAACGAAAGTGATGCGCTGGTCAAGTCCTTGGGGGCTCAGTCCAGCCGAGGCGTAGATGTGTATGCCAGTGCAACCAAGTTGTGGTTGGGCGCGGCGGCGGGGCGCAATGTGCTTGCGTCTGTCACCACCCGCATGACCAAAGCCAATCAGTTTGGCCTGGTCGGTTTTGGTGGGCCCAGGTCTCAGGCCTACCAACTCAAGCTGGAGGGCAGTGTGGGCCTGATGTTGCGTGACGACCTGGTCGTGGGCGCGGAGATCCGTCAGCGCCCCAATAACCTTCAGGTGGACGACGATGCCGCTACCTTGGCCTACAAAGAAAACATGGCCCATGATGTGTACATCGCCTGGTTCCCTTGCCGTGGCGGCAGCATCACCGCAGCCTGGGTGAACCTGGGTAACGTGGTGAGCAAAGCTGACCAGATGGGCTGGTACCTGTCCGGTCAGTGGAACTTCTGAGTGACTTTGGCAATTTAACGCCCACCCGTGACGTCCAAAATGGCGCCAGCTGTGTAGCTGGCCTGGCTAGACAGCAACCAGACAATGGCCTGCGCCACCTCTTGCGGTTGAGCCGCACGCCCCATGGGCAAGGTGGGCCCCAGGCGGGCAACGCGGTCGGGTTCTCCGCCGGTGGCATGGATGCCGGTGTCGGTGATGCCGGGGCGAACCGCACACACGCGAACGCCTTCCGCTGCCACTTCTTTGGACAGGCCCGATGTGAAGACATCAATGGCCCCTTTGCTGGCCGCATAGTCCACATACATGGCTGGGGATCCTTGTCTGACAGCGCTGCTCGACACATTCACGATCACGCCACCGCGACCACCATGCCGGCTTGACATGCGTTTGACGGCTTCTCGCGCGCACAGCATCGGGCCCAACACATTGACCGCCAGCATGCGGTTCAGCCGTTCGGCAGACATCTGGTCCAGGCGCGCCGTCATGTCGACGATGCCTGCGTTGTTGACCAGGCCCGTCAGTGGGGGCAGGTGTTGGTCGGCGTAGGCGAATAATTTCAGCACATCGGCTTCGATGGCCAGATCGGCTTGGGCCAGGTGGACGGATGCAGCGCCCAGGGTTCGGCAATCTTGGGCAACAGCCTGCGCTGCAGCCTCGTCATGCGCGTAATGAATCAGCACATGTTGACCTTGTGCAGAAAGTAGTCGTGCGGTGGCTGAACCGATGCCTTTGCTGGCGCCGGTTACTAATGTTGAAGGTAGCATGTGACAACTTTACATTCCCTTTACCCTGCTGTTGAAGTCTCTCAACATGAGGGGGCGACACTGGCGGTATGAGCACAAGCAAACAATTGAGCGGACTGAAATCGAGCGGGCTGAAAAAGTGGCGCTGGCCCTTGATCCTGGCGGTTCTGGCTGCAGCGGGGTGGGGCGTCAAAAAGGTGTACTTCACCAAGGCACCGGAGCCACAGGTCATCACAGCCCAGGCGACGGTGGAAGACCTGGAGGACACCGTGTTGGCCAGCGGCACCATCCAGGCTCAAAAGGAAGTGAGCGTGGGTGCACAGGTGTCTGGGCAGATCAAGCGTTTGTATGTGGCTTTGGGTGATAAGGTCAAAAAAGGCCAGTTGGTGGCCGAGATTGATTCGACCACGCAAACCAATGCTTTCCGCAATGCCGAGGCGCAGGTTGCCTTGCTGACGGCGCAACGCCGGGCCAAGTTGGCCTTGCAAAAACAGGCGGAGTTGACGTTCAAACGCAAGCAGGAATTGTCTCGACTGGATGCGGGCTCGAAAGCCGAGTTGGAAACTGCAGAGGCCAATCTGGCGACCACCACGGCTGATATAGCCGTGCTGGATGCGCAGATTCGTCAGGCCAATATTGCGGTTGATACCGCGCGTGCCAACTTAGGCTACACCCGCATTACGGCTCCGATTGATGGTGTGGTGATCGCGGTGATGGCTGAAGAGGGCCGTACGGTGAACGCGATCCAAACGGCTCCCTCGATCATCAAGTTGGCCAAGGTGGACCAAGTCCTGATCAAAGCCCAGATTTCCGAGGCGGATGTGGTTCGGGTCAAGCCTGGGTTGCCGGCCTATTTCACCATCTTGGGCGAGCCTTTGCATCGCTTCAATGCCACTTTGCGCGCTGTCGAGCCCGTGCCTGAGGCCAGTCAGACAGATGCCAAAGTCACCACGGCCACATCCACCTCAACGGCCATTTACTACAACGGCTTGTTTGATGTGCCCAACCCCGACGGCAAGCTGCGGGTGTTGATGACGGCGCAGGTCTTTGTGGTGCTCAACAAGGTCGAGCGAGCCTTGGTGATCCCGGCTTCGGCCTTGGGTAAGCGTGACCACAAGACCAAGTCTTATGCCGTCAACGTGCTGGAAGGACCCGAGGGCGCGCGCAAAGTGGTGTCCAAACAGGTGAAGATTGGTTTGAACAACCGCGTTCAGGCGCAAGTGCTGGAGGGCCTCAAAGAGGGCGACTTGATTGTGGTGGGCGACGCTTCTGGCGGAGGTGCTGGTAAGGGTTCGGGTCGTCCTCCTGGCATGTTCTGATCATGGCCGATTTGCAGACTTCGACAACGCCAGCCTTGCTGGAAGTTCAGGACTTGTGGCGTGAGTACCCATCGGGCGATGGCTCGGTGGCCGTCCTCAAGGGCATCAACTTGCAAATTCAGGCTGGCGAGTTGGTGGCGATCATCGGCGCATCAGGCTCAGGCAAGTCCACCTTGATGAACATCCTGGGTTGCCTGGATCGGCCAACCCGCGGTGTTTACAAGGTGGCTGGGCAGACCACATCGATGCTGGAGGCCGATGATTTGGCGCGTCTGCGCCGGGAGCACTTTGGCTTCATCTTCCAGCGCTATCACCTGATGGGTGATTTGACGGCAATGGGTAACGTCGAGATCCCAGCCATTTACGCGGGCCATGGGCAAGTGGAGCGCCGAACCCGCGCCGCTGCTTTGCTGGGGCGGCTGGGCTTGGGTGACCGTGCGCTGCATCGCCCCGGGCAATTGTCTGGCGGGCAGCAGCAGCGCGTCAGCATTGCGCGCGCCTTGATGAATGGCGGCGACGTCATCCTGGCTGATGAACCAACCGGCGCGCTGGACAGTGTCAGTGGCGAAGAGGTCATGCGGATCTTGCAAGAGTTGCATGCCGATGGTCACACCGTCATCATCGTCACGCATGACCCCAAAGTGGCGCAGCACGCGCAACGCATCATTGAGGTGGCTGACGGTGTGATCGTGTCGGACACGCATCGTGATGTTTGCGCTGCGCCCGCCCAGCCCAAGAAAGAGGCGGGCTCGCCACCGCCCCATCCATGGCGGGCCAATTGGGATCGCCTGACCGAAGCCTTCACGATGGCTTTACGCGCCATGTTGGGCCACCGCATGCGCACCTTGTTGACCATGTTGGGGATCATCATCGGCATCGCCTCGGTGGTGTCGATGGTGGCCTTGGGTGAGGGCTCACGTCAGCGGGTGCTCAAGGACATCTCCGCGATGGGCACCAACACCATCGATATCTTTCCGGGTAAAAATTTTGGTGATCGGCAAGCCAATCGAATCCGAACCCTGGTGCCGGCCGATGCCGATGCGCTGTCACAACTGAGCTATGTCGACAGCGTGACGCCCTCTGTCAGCAACAGCGTGACCCTGCGCCGGGGCAACATCGAAGCGACGGCCAATATCAATGGGGTGGGTGAAGCGTTCTTTCGGGTCAAAGGCTATACCTTGGCACAAGGCCAGGCTTTTGATGCGGACAGTGTGCGTCGTCAAACGCAAGAAGCGGTGATCGACCCGGCGACCAAAAAGGCCTTGTTTCCCGATGGTGAGAACCCGGTGGGTCAGGTGATTTTTCTGGGCGCTGTGCCGGTGCGGATCATTGGGGTGACCTCACCGCAGGAAAGCGCCTTTGCGATGTCGGACAACCTCAATGTCTGGGTGCCTTACACCACAGCCATGCGTCGCATGATGGGGGTGCGCTGGTTACGCAACATCACCGTGCGCATCAGTGAAACGGTGCCATCTGCGGCGGCCGAGCAGGGCATCGTCAAACTGATCAGCCAGCGCCATGGCACACAAGACTTTTTTGTGCGCAACAGTGACAGCATCCGTCAGACGATCGAGAGCACGACCAAAACAATGACCGTGTTGATCTCGTCGATTGCTGTGATCTCGCTGATCGTGGGTGGCATTGGGGTGATGAACATCATGCTGGTGTCGGTGACTGAGCGAACGCAGGAAATTGGTGTGCGCATGGCTGTGGGCGCACGTCAGAGCGACATCCTTCGGCAGTTCTTGATTGAAGCGGTGCTGGTGTGCCTGATCGGTGGCATTTTGGGCATCGGGCTGGCATTGGGCATTGGCGAGTTGTTTGACCAGTTTGGTGGTGGCAGCTTCCGCATGATTTATTCGGTCACGTCCATCGTGGCAGCGTTTGGTGTGTCGTCGCTCATTGGTGTGGTGTTTGGCTTTTTGCCAGCCCGCAATGCGGCCAAGTTGGACCCGGTTGATGCGCTGTCCCGCCAATGATCTGCAGTCTCAGAAAGTAAGCATGGTGAACCGTTTGTTGATTCGTTCGACGCTGGCCTCAGCGGTGTGGCTGCTGACGGCATCTTTGTTGGGCTGCGCGTCTCAAACCGAGTTCGTGGCGCCAACTGTTCAGGTGCCAGAAGGGTGGAAGCAAGGTGCCGCCAGTGCTGCCGCGACAGATGCGGCGCAGGCAACGCCATGGTGGCAAGATTTGAATGACCCGGTTCTCAATCATTTGATCGAGACAGCGCAGGCTCGTAATTTGAATTTGGCTCAGGCGGCGATCAAGGTGCGTCGGGCGCAGTTGGTGTCGGGGCAGGCCAGCAGTGATCAGTTACCCAGCCTGTCAGTCAAGGGCAGCAGCACAGCCTCTCGGCCGCTTGACGGTGGTTCAAGCACGCGTCTGCATTCGGTCTCGGGTGGGGTCAGTTGGGAGGTGGACCTATGGGGCCGCCTGGCTGCAGCCAAAAATGCGGCCCAATGGGAGGCCCAGGCCACCGAACAAGATCGTCAAGCGGCAGCTTTGTCTTTGTCGGCCACGGTGGCCAATTTGTACTGGCAAATCGCCTATCTGAACCAGCGCGTGGATGCCAGCCAGCAGAGCATGGACTACGCGGCGCGAACGCTCAAGCTGGTGCAGGCGCAATACAGCGCCGGTGATGTGTCAGGGCTGGAGGTGGCCCAGGCCACGCAAACCTTGGCCACACAGCAGGCCAGCCATACCCAATGGTTGCAGCAGCGCGTTCAAGCGCGCAATGCCCTGGCCATTTTGTTGGATGCCACGCCTGATGTGGCGGCATCAGAGTCTCCGCGTTTGTCAGAAGCCGCTTTGCCCAAGGTCCAAGCCGGTCTGCCTGCATCGTTGCTGACGCGCCGGCCCGATCTGAGGGCGGCCCAACTTCGCTTGCGCAAGTCATTGGCCAGTGTGGATGTCACGCGTAACAGTTACTACCCATCTTTGACTTTGACGGGCAGTGTGGGGGGGAGCAGCAACGAGTTGCGGCAGGTGTTGGCGGACCCCATTGCCACCTTGGGGGCAGGCTTGGTGCTGCCCTTTGTGCAGTGGCGAGACATGCAGCGCAGCGTGGCCATTTCGCAAGCGGATTACGAAGTGGCTGTGTTGGGCTATCGGCAGACTTGGTATCAAGCGCTGGCTGATGTTGAAAATGCCTTGTCAGCCGGGCAGCAGTTTGATGAGCAGGGACAAAGGCTGCAGCAGGCTTACGCCGCAGCCAAAGAGGCCGAGCGTCTGTCTGAGGTTCGCTACCGAGCAGGCGCGGTGCCCCTGAAAACCTGGTTGGACGCGCAAGAAAGCCGGCGGCAGGCAGAAAACAACCTGGCGCAAAACCGCCTGAACCAACTCAACGCCTGGGCCACTTTGCGCCAAACCTTGGGTGGCTGATCTGATCCAGCACGGGTCAGTGCGGGGTCAGCTTGGCCAAAAGTGCGTTTGCATGGGCGTGATGACCGGGCCGGGATGCCGCAAGCTGGCATCCAGCATGTCCACGATCTCGGCCCAATCGGCATCGTCGGCCACCTCTTCTCGCAGGAACTGAGCTTGCTGGGGGCGCCAAAATGGCGCATCAGCCAGTGACATGTGCTGGGCCAGGGGCCGGTGTATCGCAATGAAGCGCGAAATGTCCGCTCGCGTGTCGGGTAGCCCCAACTGGCAAAACAGATCACGCAGGGTATGGAAACTGGTTTGCATGGCGATACCTCCATCTGGGGATCAGAGGCCTGTTGTACAGCGTTAACCAGTTCACGTCAATTTGTCACACCTCATTTGTAAATAGAGGTCGGCAAGGCGGTTTATTTCGGGTCTTTCACATGGCCTGTCGGTGCCACGATTTGGGCTGTATTTCGGACACTGCGTCCGAACGAAAGGCTCGTCATGACTCCACTGCTTCGTCAAATCTCTGTTGGCACCAAATTCGCAGCCCAATTTGGCGGTGTGTTGGGGCTCTCGGCTGTGACGGCAGCGGGCTTGGTCTTGACAGGTTCCGTCAAACTGGAGTTGGCACACCCTCAGATCGTGGTCGCGTGTCTGGCTGCAACCGGCTTGGCGGCAGGCGCTTGGACCTGGTTGGTAGGGCGCTCAGCGGCTCGCCCGATGAAAGACGTGCTGACTTTGGCGCAATCCATGGCCGAAGCCGCAGGCCCCATGCCTTTTGCGATTGATCGCGGAGACGAGGCCTCGCGTTTGTTGCGTCAGCTCAGCCATGTGCAAGAGCGCCAGCAGCAACTGGCCAAGGCGCATGACGACCTGAAGATGGCCCAAGACGACCAGCAAGATGAAATGTCTCACTGGGCGACCGATACCTTGCGTTTGCGTACGGCCCTGGATGCCACGCAGACCGATGCCCTGATCACAGACGAAGAGGGCGTCATCCTGTTTGTGACCAAAACTCTGGCGGTGATGCTCAAGGAGCATCAAGACAAAATCAAAGCGGTGCTGCCCCAAGTGGATCTGGACCGTCTGGTGGGCCAACGCCTGGAAGCCTTCTCACAGGCCGCCGATGGCGCCGATCTGACCATTTTGCCCACGTCGGATGTGGAAACCGAACTGCGCTTTGCCGGACTGACCTTCGCGTTGCGTGCTCAGGCGGTGAGAGATCGCAAATCACAGGTGGCAGGACACGTCATCATCTGGCGTGACCTGACGGCCACTTTGACCAAGGGTGAGCAAGATTCAGCCTCAACAGTCGAGCTGGTGCAGATCAAACATGTGCTGGATGTCAGCGTGACGCCCACCCATGTGATGGACTTGAGTGGTGCCATTTGCATGGCCAATCAGGCCATGTGCCAATTGATGAAGGACCACGCCGTGGCCTTCAAGGCCGCCAACGCCAGCTTTTGTGCAGATCAGGCCGTGGGGTGTTCAGTGGGTATGTTTTACAGCGACCCTGTGGCTGCCGTGGGCATGCTCAAGGCGTTGACGGAACGTCAATCCAGTCGCAAAGTGCTCGGGGGGCGTACCTACGATGTGACGGACACCCCTATCCGTGATGCGGAGGGCAAACTGGTGGCTGTGGTCTGCCAATGGGTAGATTGCACCGATGCATGGCTGGCCGAGCGGGCATTCAGCGCTTTGGCTGATCGTGTCAGCCAGGGTGACTATGCCAAACCAGCTAACTTGGATGGCATTGACGGATGGCATCGCCAGATTGGCGTGCAGCTCAATCAAGTGGTCAAGTCGATGAACGACACCATCGCACCGGTACGAGCCGCAACTGAACAGTTGGGCAACGCGCTGGCACAGGTATCGCTGTCGACGCTGTCCGTGCAAGAGACGATCGAGTCGCTGGCGCGCAAAATCGAGTCTGAGCGCTTACCCAAGCCCAGCGCGATGCTGGCCCAAAAAGCGGGGGCCTTGCTGGCGCAAATGGTGCCAGCCATCAATCACACCACTGAGTTGCTGCAAGATCCGCTGAACCCGCAGGCGTCGGAAGCACTGGCTGCGACTGCCGAGCAGTTGCAAGCACAGGCAGCCTTGTTGCAAGCGATGGTGGCCAGTTACCGCTTGGCTGTGGGCGCAGGCAAGGCTCGCATCCCCGAGGTCAAATCAACGGCAACTGAATCATCAGTGTCTCTTGAAACAGCTTAAAACACGCAGGAGCAAAGTCCATGAATTGGTCAACACAGACATCTGCGCGTTTGGTCCCCGGTCTACTCGGGCAGATTGAGTCTGCGGTGGCTGCCGCGGTGGACGCGCGCGAATCTTGGGTCGATTCGGTCGGTACGGGGCACCCTGTTGCCAACGTGGCCAAGCAGGTGCGGCGTGTACGCAGTGAGTTGCAAGGCTTGCGAGCCACTGCCGCCGATGACGCGGCGGACAAGGCTGCCTTGACCGCTCGGTTGGCATCCTTGACGCACGAAAACCAACGCCTGCGTATGGCGCTTGATGGTGGTGAGTCTGCCGTGATGTCCGTGGACCATACGGGGCGGATTCAGCATGTGTCTGGGGCGTTGATGCGCTTGTTCAGTCGTCATGCTTCATCCATATCGGCGGTCAGCAGTAGTTGGCAGGCATCCAATCTGGTCGGGCAAACGCTTCCTGATCTGTCGCGCTGGTTGCAGCCATCGAACTTGTTGACAGCTGGCCTCAGTGGGATTGAGGGCGAGTTGCGTGTGGGGCCATTGTTGCTGGGCATTCGGGTCCTGCCGCAGGTCGATGATCAGGGTAAAGTTCAAGGTCGGGTCTTGATCTGGCAAGATTTGGGCGCTGAGCGCGATGCTGCCGAGAAGGCCGAAAAACTGGCCGCTGAAAACCGGCGGGTCAAGCAAGCCTTGGACGTGGCAGCCATGCCGGTCCGGATTGCCGACGCGGATGGCACCATTGTCTACATCAACGATGCGCTGCGCCAAGTGTTGATCAGGGATGCCCAAGCTTTCAGAGCGACGATCCCTGGGTTCGATCCTGAAAACGTCGTCGGTCGTTCGATTGGCATGTTCTACGCCGACCCGCAGGCTGCCTTGACCAGGCTGAGAGGGTTGACCGGTACGGTTCACACCCGCATGGTGCTGGGTGGGCGGACCTATGATTTGACGACGGCACCCGTCAGAGATGCTCAGGGGCAAACGGTTGGGTCCATTGGTCAATGGATCGACTGCACCAGCCAATTGGAGTCTGAACGCGAGCTGTCCGAGTTGGCCGAACGTGCGGCCAAGGGTGATTTCTCTCATCTGGCCAAGCTTGATGGCAAGGTCGGCTTTTTCAAGCAAGTGGGTGAGTATTTCAACCAGATGGTGGTGACCATGGCAGACACCATCGCCAAAGTTCGTTCTGCTTCGGAGCAGTTGGCTCACGCGGCGGCACAGGTGTCTCAAACGTCGGCCAGCTTGTCGCAGTCTGCGTTGAATCAATCCAGCAGTGTGGACCAGACCAGTCACTCGCTCCATGACATGGCCGAGTCGGTCATGCGTAATGCTGAGAATGCCGGATTGACCAACGGCATCGCCGTTGAATCAGCCAGCGAAGCCCAAGAGGGGGGGCAAGCCGTAGCGCAAACGGTTGAAGCCATGAAGTCGATCGCCTCACGCATCCGCATCATTGATGACATCGCCTACCAGACCAATTTGCTGGCCTTGAATGCCGCCATTGAGGCTGCGCGTGCGGGCGAAAACGGACGGGGCTTTTCGGTTGTGGCCGCAGAGGTCCGCAAGTTGGCCGAGCGCAGTCAATCGGCTGCCATGGAGATTGCCAAAGTCGCCGCCGACAGCGTCCATACGGCCGAGCTGGCTGGGGGCTTACTGTCCAAGATGGTGCCCGCTATCAGGCAGACCTCTGACCTGGTCCAGGAAATTGCCTTGGTCTCACAGTCGCAATCAGACGGCGTGGCCACATTGAATGCCAACATGTCCAACTTGTCGTCGGCAACGCAGCAAACGGCTTCTGCTTCTGAGCAGTTGTCCGCCACTGCTGAGCAATTGGCCGGCCAAGCGGCTGAACTGCAAGAGCTGATCTCGGCCTATCGTCTGGCTTGATCGCTTGCCTATACCGATGCCTATGCCGATGGGGCTGGCTGATGGGTTTGTTTGCCAAGCCAGCTCACTACGGCGTTCATCTCCGCATCCAGGGCGGCAATCAATCGTTTGGTTTCGGCTTGGTTGTGTTGTGTGAAGGCTGCCTCCAGCTCTTCGCATAGCCGCCCTAATTGACGCGCACCCACGGCAACTGCCGCGCCTTTGATGCGATGTGCCTGTGCACGGGCGACGTCCTGATTGTTCAGCGCCATGTCGTGTAAGGCTTCCAAGTCTGTTTGGGATGTGGCGATGAACTGATCGGCCAACATGGCTTTCAGTTCCTCATCGCCAGCTGTTTGTCGTTCCCAATACTGGGTGTCGATGGGCAATTCAGTGGCCGTTGATGGGGTGGCCAATGCTTGCATGTTGGGCCCCCACTTTTTCAGCATCCCGGCTAATACCGGCACTTGCAAGGGTTTGGTCATGTAATCGCTCATGCCCGCGGCCGCACATTTTTCTGCTTCGCCTTGCAGGGCAGATGCGGTGCAGGCCAAGATAGGCAAGGCTGCACGCCCTGATTTTGCTTCATCTTCGCGAATGGATCGGGCCAATTGATAACCATCCATACCCGGCATCTGGCAGTCGGTGATCAACAAGGCCAGCTTGTGTTTGCGACTCATTTCCAACGCTTGAAGACCATCCTCTGCGGTGACGTAGGTGTACCCCAGCAAACTCAATTGTCGGCTGAGCACATAGCGATTGATCGGATGGTCATCGACCATGCCGATCAGGCAGCCTCTGGCTTCTGCTTCGTCTACCGACAGCGGTGTCAGCCCCGTGGCTTGGGCCTGAACTTGTTTGGCCAAATCGTCCAGGTCGGTAGCGATGGGGGCCTGTTCAGTCAAATCAAGCGGTACATCGACCGAGAAAGTGGTGCCCGTGCCCGGTGTGCTTTTCAACGAAATCGAGCCGCCCATCAATTGGCA
>JACCDG011884282.1_pt1 | contig 18407 bp, 18 predicted proteins | sample 7442471 | NCBI WGS metagenome assembly JACCDG01 (sample SAMN15323444, study PRJNA562643) | freshwater metagenome | isolation source: river surface water | place: USA:Blue River Watershed | collected 2017-08-17 | reverse complement strand
GCAGGGGTTTCTTTTCTATAAATATTATACAAAAACAACTTTATATTTTACTCTAAAGTTGATCCTGTTTGAGCTAGCACGAGATTTGTTGTAAAAACACGTCTCGTGCTAGCTGTCAATGGCGGAGCGTCTCGAGTTAGAACCGTAGTATACCAAACCCTGTAAGGACATTTTACTATATTTCAAAATACCCGCAACGACCCATCTCGAGCACTAGTAAAAAGTGACAAAAGTGACACAGGATAGACTATCAATAGTTACACATAACTGTAATCTTTTGTTAATATAAACTATATACCAAAAGGATATTATGAAGAAAGAATACGAAAAATTAAGAGAAAAAGTTACATCCTCTGTTGCAAATGAAAAAGTTAGAATCATTCTTTCCTCGCAGTTTTATGCCGATCCTAAGTTTGAATCTGTGTATTATGAATACATTAAAGATATCCCTGAGTACTTGGATATGTATGAAAGATGGGTTTTAAGTCAAGACCCTTTGCTTAATATCCCTGACGGGGATCTGTGTAAAATGCGTTGTGGAATTATTCAAAATGAGACTGGTGATACCATTAAATACAACAGAAAACTCTTGTATTTATTTCTAGATTTACTCAACCCTTTCATCGAGAGATCAATATTATTAGCTATAGAATATTACACACCTAAAAGCGAAAATATACCAGATGAACAAGCAGAACAAATCATTGAAGAGATAGCAATTCAAGCCCTTAATTTGTGTGATAAGAACTATGTAGAGAAAGAAGGATATCCAACACTAGGCACTGCTTTTATGGATATGTTTAAAATAATACTTTTTAAAAAAATAGGATCAGGTTTTATAACAATGCCCGATGACAAAAAAGACTTTATCGACACCTTTGAAAAAGAGTGGGGCGAATTTTCTAAATATTCTGATGGTTTTTATGGTTTTGATGTTGTTCCAAGATTTTCATATAAAGACATTTTTAGATATTTAAAACTACCATTTGAAGATACAAAGTATATAGAATTACGCAAAACTGACATCTATAAACAAGCAATGAATTATATCGTATCTTTTGCTTCTTCATTTAAACCACTACCCGATCCAAGATTAAGAATATATTTTCGTAGTGAACTATCAGAGCTATTTAGACCGTTAGTTAAAAAACTAGTCGATATGTCTGTTAAGAAAGGAAGTTTCCTTTTAGATAAGCAAGAGCTTGAAGATCAACTAGTAAAAGAAATACCAAAGATTATTTCAGAGTTTGATTTCTTTTTTGCTACACAAGAAAATCTTAAAAAGAAAAAGGTATCACCTTTTCAAAAACTAATTTTCCTAGTTAGAGGACAGCTTGTAAAAATTGGACATAATGTAGAAATGGATGAATATCCGTTAACTGATTACCTTTCTAGAAAACTTAAAAATAAAATAAAAAGATATTTAGCCACTGATAAGCAGTCTTCAGAATTATCTTTGGACAGAGATATGAATAATTTTGATGACGATAATGAGCGTGTTAAATTTGCTGACACAATATCTTCCGATCAAGAGTTAAGTAACAGTCATATTCCTGATTATGACGCTAAAGATAAAAATGGCTTAGTGTTAGGTTGGAAAACAAATACTTTTTGTGGAATTATTAATAAAGGAAGCAGTACTTTACGGAGATGGGACAAAGATAATTTACTGAAACCAAAAAGGTATACAATTGGAAGAAAAGGATATCAGACATCATATAGAGCATATACACGCGAAGACTTAGTTAAAGCAAGAGAAATAGACAAAGATTTAAAAAAGAAAGCTAGACATCAAGTTTAAAACCAGAATATTAAAATATTCTGGTTTTAAATTTTTAATTGAGCCGTGAGCACATTATTAGTTAGTAGAAGGTTACAAACATTATTAACAAAATAACCTTCCTAAAAAATATGCAAAACCCCAATTGGCGAGCAGAGAAAAGAGATGTTAAAGATCTCAAATCATGGCTTTCAAACCCTCGCAAAATTACAAAAGATAACTTTGTAAAATTAAAAGAAAGAATAACAAAGCGAGGTTTCCATGATGTTATCAAAATTGATACTGACGGTACTGTCCTCTCAGGAAATCAAAGGAAAAAAGCACTAATAGATCTAGGTATAAAAGAAGTTATTGTTTTAATCCCTGATCGCAAACTTACAGAAGATGAACGAAATAAGATTGCACTCGAAAGTAATTTAAATGATGGAGAATGGGACTTTGAGGCTCTGAAATCATTTGAACTAGACACACTTTCAGAAGTCGGATTTGATCAAATTGAACTTTCAAAATTCTGGGATAAGGATAAAGAATTTAAAGAAGACACTTGCGATATAGAAAAGGAAGTAAAGAAAGCAAAAAACACAAAAATAAAATCAGGAGATATGTTTCAGTTGGGCAGACATCGTTTACTGTGCGGAAGCTCCCTTGAGATAAGTAATGTAAAGAAACTTATGGGTGATGTTAAAGCAGACATGGTCAACGACGATGTGCCGTTCAATATTTCTTTGAGTTATGACAAGGGTGTGGGTAATAAAAGAAATTTTGGAGGAACAACAAATGACAACAAGACTGACGACGAATATAAAGCTTTTGTAAAAACAATTATGCAAAATGCTCTAACTGTAACCAAGAAAGATGCACACATCATGTTCTGGGGAGATGAACGATATGTGTGGCTTTTGCAGACACTGTATAAAGAGTTAGGTATTGATTCTAAAAGATTGCTTATTTGGATCAAGAACGGATTTTCACCGACCCCTACATTAGCATTTAATAAAGTTACAGAATTTTGTGCATATGGAACTGTTGGATCTCCTTACTTATCCAAAGAAGTAAATGATGTTCATGAAATTCAGAATCACAATATGACAACTGGTAATAACCTCTCAGAAGAGATTATGGATCAGTTAAATATTTGGATGGTGAAAAGATTACCAAGCAATCAAATGGATCACCCTACAGAAAAATCACCACTACTTCATCATAAAGCACTTCGTAGATGTACTAAGGTTGGTGATGTAGTCCTAGATTTAACGGCTGGATCAGGAAGTATTCTTATAGCATGTGAACAGTTAAAAAGAACTGCTTATGTTTGTGAGCTTGAACCTATCTTCTGCCAAGTAATTCTAAACAGATACAAACAATTTACTGGCCTTGATCCTGTTCAAATATATGAAGAAAAATAAACTCCAAGATCAGTTCTTTATAGAGCTTGAAAAAGTGCCGATCATACAAGTAGCTTGTGAAAAAACTAGCATTTCTCGTAATAGTATATATCGCTGGAGAAAAGAAGACAAAGTCTTTTGTAAGAAAATGGATGAAGCAGTTGCAAATGGTATAGCACTTGTAAATGACATGAGTGAAACACAATTACTTACTCTCATTAAAGAGAAGAATTACTCTGCTATTTCATTTTGGCTTCGTCACAGAAATGATAACTACAAGGATAAGATTGAAATTACAACCAAGGAAGATAGTGAAGCACTTTCACCATCTCAAGCAAAGATAGTAAGAAATGCACTTAAACTTGCTTCTATTACTAAGTCGAATTCTATTAAAAAAATAAATTCAAATTAAATATATGATAAACAAAATCATCGAGTCATCACTCGTAAATAAAATGATGAAAGATAAATCAGTAAGAACAGCTATTACCAAGGAAAGTTTTTTATTCTTCTTTCATTTCTATTACGCCCATTATGTAAAGTATGAGACAGCAGACTTTCAGAAAGAAATTATTCACTATCTTGAAAAAAGTTCAACGGAGAATCTTTACGTTTGTGCCTTTCGTGGGTCAGGAAAATCTACGATGATTACAACTGCATATCCTCTGTGGGCGATACTTGGTAAACAACAAAAGAAATTCTGTATTATATTCTGTCAGACACAAGCTCAGGCTAAACAACACATGATGAATATAAAAAGAGAATTAGAAGATAACGATTTACTTAAAAAAGACCTTGGTCCTTTCAGTGAAGAATCAGATGAATGGGGATCTAGATCCCTTGTATTTAAAAAACATGGTGCTCGTATTACTGTTGCCTCAACAGATCAAAGTATTCGTGGACTTCGTCACCATGAGCACAGACCAGATTTGTTCATATGTGACGATGTCGAAGATGTTCAGTCCACTAAAACTCGTGAAGGTAGAAACAAGACATATGAGTGGCTGTATAGTGAAGTAATACCTGCAGGTGATCGTAATACTAGATTAATAGTTGTTGGTAATCTCTTACATGAAGATTCACTTCTTATGAGAATTAAAGGAGATACCGAAAATGGTAGATCAAAAGGTATATTTAAACAATATCCATTACTTGATAAAGATGATGTATGTTTATGGGTTGGGAAATATCCTACAGCAAAAGATATAGAAGATGAAAAATTAAAAGTAGCTAGTGAAGTATCTTGGCAAAGAGAGTATTTGCTTCGTATCATTCCAAGTGATGATCAAGTTATATATCCTGAATGGTTGAAGTATTACACAGAATTACCAGGCAAGAATCATAAGGCATACAGAGGAACATATGCAAGTGTAGACTTAGCAATTTCAACAAAAGATACTGCTGACTATACAACTATAGTATCTGCTCATATATATGGACGCTGTGAGAAGCTTAGAATATACATTCTACCTAATCCGATAAATGTAAAACTTAACTTTCCTGCACAAATCGAACTCATGAAGGACTTTAAGAATACAAATCTTCCTAGCCACAAAGATAAATTATTTGTAGAAAGTGTTGCGTATCAAGAAGCTCTTCCACAATTACTTAACTCACACGGAGTAAAAGCAGAAGCCGTAAAACCAAAAGGAGACAAAAGAACAAGACTTGCCATGACCTCTGCAAACATTAAATCAGGGATGATTAAATTTCCAGAAAAAGGTTGTGAGGAATTAATTGAACAATTGGTAGGTTTTGGTGTTGAAAAGCATGATGACTTAGCTGACGCTTTTTCTATGCTAATAAATGTGGTACTTGAAAAACATTCAAAAGAAGGAACTGCACTTATGTTTTTTGTTGGTCCAGGAACAAGTAGTGACGACATAATCTATTATTCAGATTATGTAGATGTTGATTAACTTTTACTTCGGTAATCTTCCACCACTATTAAGACAATCCTTGATTGAGGAGTACGCAGTATAGTTCGTCGTCCTACTATAATAAGCAGTACCTCTAGCATGACATATATCTGTTTTACTTTTTTTAACTTCAGGACCTGTTGTAGTGATTACTTCAACAGGTTTTGATGCTGTCTGAATAACTATTGTTTCAGGTACGACTACAGTGGTTACTTCAGGTTGTTTTACAATTACTTGCGTAGGAGTAATAATTTTAACTGGAATAATTGGAGTAATTATTTCGGTTGATTTTGGTATTGATTGAGTAATCGCATCTACTTTAAGATGTAGCATCTCAGTTTGGTAATAGTAGAACCAGTCACTTGATATTTGTCGTTGTGCTTCACTAATATCCATCTTACCGTCACACACTTGTTTATGTAGATAGTTTTCAAACTTATCCTTTATGTGAGCATTATTCTTGATTGTATAAGATTCAGGGTAAAGATTAGATATGTCATTACTTCCGCCAAGTTCAAGACTAATGATGTGGTCTACCTCATAGTTACTTCTTTGTGAGTAAGGAATACTGTATTCTTTAAATACTTTTTTCTTTGTAGAGTCAGTAACATTTCTGACAGTTTTTGTATATCCTGATTTACAGATTACTTTTGTATCAGTAGTAAGCACTGTACCAGGAGAACAAGCAGAATCAGGTAGTGTTTGATTGGCTATACAGTTAATTGTTTTGGTTTGAACTCCATAAATAGCGAAAGCTACGTTACTAAAAATAAGAGCAGTTGAAACAAGAAACAGAGATATCTTTTTGTTCATATCAGTTAACGTTATCTAGCAACCATTTCATTTGGAACCCATCCAGATTTACCGATATATTTACCTTCATTGATTCTAACTTCACTAGAAAAGTAACTAGCGTCAATTACTTTAATATCTGTATTTTTGTCTACTAGTAAAACTTTCCCATCTAATGACATTTGAGCAATCCCCATAGTATCTCTAACTGCAACAAGCTTCATCATTTCATCGTAGTAACTTTTATTGACTGCTACTAAAACTGGATTATCTCCTGAAATAGTTAAGTGAGCATTTTCTCCAACTTTTACTGATTCGACAACAGGTTGTGTTGCACTTGATCCATCTGAAAATGATGATCGAATAATACCGATTACAAAAAGAATTAGAAAACCTTGTAGTATTCTTTTAACTATTATTGATGGTTGTTTTTTACCACAATGTTTACAGACTGTGGCGTCGTTTAAAATTTCTTCTTTACAGAATTTACACTTTTTATTTGTACTCATATTATTGCTTGATCGTCTTAATAATAATTTGGTAACAAAAAGCCCACCACGGGTGGTGACTTTCGCCACCCATATCTGTTTCCAGATATGGCGATCAAGCAACCCCATGATGGGTTTTTTATGCTTGATCGACTAACTTTTCATCATGCCACTAATTACTCAATGGTTTAGATTACTTTTTTTGAATTGTTCCTCTTAATACTCTTGTATTAATTAATCCATTATATCGCACAAAACCTCTTTTGCTAAGGCATTTTTGTAGGCAACTTTTCAATCTCACAATATCACCTTTTTTAACTCTGCATAGACTATACAGGGATTATGGTTCTGTCATTAATATATATATGGAAGCACAATCAAATGTTGGATTAATCGGCACTATGGCGGTTATCCCAACAACCAAAATCAAATATGTTTTATATAGTAGAAAGAGTACTGAATCCGAAGAACGACAAATACTTTCTATTGATTCACAAATTAATGAAATGCTATCCTTAGCTGAAAAAGAAAGTCTAGAAATCGTCGATATAAGAAGAGAATCACATTCAGCTAAAGAATCAGGTCAACGCCCTGTGTTTAAAGAAGTACTTGAAGATATTAGACGTGGTAGATATAACGGAATACTTACATGGGCACCAGATAGACTTTCTCGCAATGCAGGAGATTTAGGAAGTTTAGTTGATTTAATGGATCAGAAAAAACTAATACATATTCAGACTCACGGGCAAACTTTTTCTAATTCTCCCAATGAAAAGTTTCTACTGATGATCCTGTGTTCTCAGGCAAAATTAGAAAACGATAACAAAAGTATTAATGTTAAACGAGGACTAAAGACAAGAGTAGAGATGGGATTATGGCCATGTCCTGCTCCCACAGGTTATCAAAAGGAGAAGAGAACGGATCGTAAATGCGAAACTCTGATTGACTCTGAACAAGCACCAACCATAAAGAAGATGTTTGAAAAAGTAGCATATGACCGTTGGAGTGGTAGAAAGATATATAACTGGTTAAAGTTTGATCTTAACTTTAGAACTTCCTATGGTAAGAAGCATCTTAGTTTAGGTAATATTTATAAGATACTAGATAACACATTCTATTATGGAGTTTTTGAATATCCAAAGAATAGTGGCAACTGGTATACAGGAAAACATGAACCAATAGTAACTAAGGAATTATTTGATTTAGTTCAAAAGCAAATCAAAAGTAACATATTACGTGTTGAAAACAAAGAATTCGCTTTCACTAAAATCATGACGTGTGGACTATGTGGTAGTGGTATATCTGCTGATGAGAAGTTTAAAAAGTTAAAAGATGGCGGAGCTAATAGACATGTCTATTATGGTTGTACCAAAGCAAGAGACCAAAATTGTAAATGCGGTTACATTAATGAAGAAGATTTGATTGAACAACTACAAAAATTAGTAGACCATATCAATATAAATGAAATAGCCATGAAGGATAAAATCAAAGAAGAAGTCGAACGAATCAAAGGATTTCAAAAAGCTATGTTTGATATCAAAGAAAAAATTGATGTGAAAGATGTAGATATACGAAATTATGTTAAACACATCTTAAGAACTGGTAAAGAAGCCGAGAAGAGAGAAATTATTGGCTGTTTTAAGAGTAAGATTATTTTGAAGAATAAGAAAGTTTCATTGGAATAAAACAACTATAAAATATTATGTGCTAAATAATTTACATCCTCTATCTCCTTTTTTGCTTTTCCTTTTTCCAAGATATAAGCACGATCTAGTATTTTTGAGAGCGAAAGTACATTATGTTCCACAACAAGAATTGTGTAATTATATTTCTTACGTAGTACTTCTAATATTTCAAAAACTTCTTTTACAAGTTTAGGTGAAAGACCTAGTGATGGTTCATCAAGCAATAAAATGTCTGGTGTTTGAATAATCGCTCTAGCAAGTGCTACCATTTGTTGTTCTCCTCCTGAAAGATTACCAGCATGTGAGTGTTCTTTATGTTTAAGTACTGGAAATAACTCGAATATATGATTTGGAATTACTTTTGTATTAGCTACAATAAGTATATTTTCTTTGACAGTAAGATTTGGAAATACTCGAATACCTTGAGGAACATAAACCACTTTACCATTCGTTTCTATCTTTCCTTGAGTTGAGGTAATTAATCCGTATATCGTTTTGAGTAGTGTTGTTTTACCTGCACCGTTGTGTCCAAGGAGTGCAACAACTTCACCTTTATTAACATGAAGTGTTACACCTTCAAGTATCGGCTTATCATTATATCCTGCGTGTATATTTGAAATTGAAAGTATTGGTTTCATAATAGTTATAGTCCTAAATAGGCTTCTTTTACCTCTTTATTATTTAAACATTCATCTGGTGTACCTTCAGCTATTACTTTTCCAGCATCTAAGACATAAACATAATCACAGAGCGTACGAATGATATTCATGTCATGTTCAATAATAAGAACGACTTTACCTTTATTTTTCTCTTCTAGAATAAGTTCTTTTACTAAAGGCGTAGATATATCGGATAATCCAGCAAATGGCTCATCTAGATACAAAATTTGGCTATCTGTGACAGATAAAGTTCTACCTATCTCTACTAGTTTACGTTGACCATAAGAAAGGTTACGAACTTTTGTATTAGTGTGGTGAGCAAGTCCAATCTTTTCTATAACCTCTTTTACCGAACTGATTTCTTTTTGCGAAGAGAAGTGAAATAAAGACTTTGACCAAGACTCACTTTTCTGTGCCATTAAAAATGACTCAAGAACTGTAAGATTAGACCATAACTTTGCATCTTGAAATGTTCTTGCGAAATGTTTACCATTTTCTACTTTTCCATGCATGCGATGAAGTACATTCGTTAGTACATTTACAAGTGTAGATTTACCACTTCCATTTGGTCCAATGAGCCCTGTTATTTTTCCTTCTTTACAAGAAATACTCACATCATTCAATGCTTGTATTCCTCCGAAGTGGTGATTTATGTTATGTGTTTTCATGGTGTGTAATTTCCAAAGACTCCTGTTGGTTTTTTATACATAAGATACATAAGTATTGCTCCGTAGATTGCCACACGTAATTGTGCAGATACTGAATCAGGAAGCCCGACAAAACGAAGTAACTCTGGAAGTAGAATTACAAACACCACACCAAATATTGCACCTCTCTTTGAAGCAAGTCCACCAATAATAATCATGGTCAACATAAAGATAGATTCATTTAATGTGAATGATGATGGGTCAATGAATGATATGTATGTTGCATATAATGAGCCAGAGATACTTGCAATTGAAGCTGAAATAACAAAAGCTACAGTTTTAAAATCTGTTATTTTGTATCCAAAAACTTCAGTTGCTAAAGCATCATCTCGTATTGCTTGAATAATTAATCCAAATCTAGAAGTTGTAATCATCTGCATAAAAGTAATTACTAAACACATAAACACAAATGATACTAAAAGAAAAGAGAGTGTGCTTGTAATCGGTATTCCAAATATGGTAGCTTGCGGAATATTAAATATTCCCATTGGTCCACCAGTTAACGATGTTAGATTCATGAAAAGCGAAAACAGGATAATGTTCGCACCAAATGATCCTAATGTGTAGTAATCTCCTTTTAATCTTGAAAGCACTTTAGAAAGAAGATAGGATGTACATATTGTGACCAGCACTCCAACAGCAACGCTCAGCAAAAATGAAACACCATATGTTTTTGTAAGAATCGCTGTTGTATATGCACCAAGCCCATACATTCCAGCGTGTGTTATCGAAAGTATTCCTGTTCGTCCAACAAGTAGATCAAGCGAAAGAGCAAGTGGTACGAATATGCTTATGATTATTAGAATGTGAATAATATAGTCCATAATTATACTGTGCGTATTAACTTCTTACCTAGTAATCCTTCAGGTCGAACTAATAAAATAACTATTAGTAGTAGAAACACTACTGCATCTTTCCATTCACCACCAAGAAACCAAACAACTGTGTTTTGAATTATTGCCAATAAAAATGCTCCAATATAAACCTTTTTTGCATCTTGTATATCAATGATTATAGAAGCAGTCACCCCACTTAGTAGTAATGACATACCCATCAGAGGATCCACACTTGTATCCATTCCATAAAGAATACCTGCAAGTGTAGCTACCCCTGCACTTATGGATGCAATAACAAGTGATATCTTTTTTACAGGAATACCAGTTGTTTCAGCGAGTGCTTTATTATCATTGATTGCTCTTATATGTGATCCAAATTTTGTTCTCTTTAAAATTAAGTTTAGTAGAATAACAAAAATAAAAGCACATAGAATACTTATAATTTTCACATCAGTAATTGCAACTCCAAAGACATTATAGACTGAGATATCTGTACGTAGCCCTTGTACATTTGAAGTAAATATCATAGCAATAATTGCTTGTACTAGAGTCATGAATCCGAGCGATGCTATCATCATAATCATTCCACTACTTTTCCTAGATTCTAATTTTGCAAAATAGAATCGTTCACAGAAATATGCAATAATCGCAGAAAATAGTACTGCATATACAAATGCATACAAACCAACGTACTTACTGAATACGAGGTACTCATATGCTCCGAGTGTCATATACACAGCAAAGCCAATATCTAGATATTTTACAATTGAATAACGAAGAGAGAATGCAGTGCCGATAAGTGTATAGAGTGAAGCAAGTACAATTGTATCGACTGCAATTTGTAGAAAGTATTCCATGAAATTATTGTTTATATTTTAACATAAAACACCCTTTCGGGTGTTCTGTGTTTTTTAATCTTTTGATTACTGTACTTTACCGTTTGCTACCTTTATCACTTCATAGGTTGGTATTCTGATTCCTTTTTCATCAAAGGTTGTTTTGCCTGAGGGTCCAGTGAAAGTCGTATTCTGTATATTTTGTACCCAAGTAGTCTGATTCTTATCAAAACTATTTAACATAATCATCGCACTGTCATATCCATCTTCAGCAAAGATTGCTGGATTTGTACCGTACTTTGCTTTATATTCCGCCTTAAACTTAGTCATATCACTAGCAACTGTTTTTATTGTAGTCGCACCATTTAGTATATTTGTGTCACCAAGAATTTTCTTATACTCATCGAACCCTGTAATAAGAGACCCTTCATAATAGTAATCCATTCCTTTCTTATCAAGAATCTTCATTTCCTTTGTTACCACAGCACCGAGAGCAGGATTAAGAATAAAGATAACGGCTTGTGACTTTGTTGCTAGTGATTTATTCGCAACAACCTTACTGTCGTCTTTTGTGTTTAAAGCAACTTCCTTATAAGGTTTTGTGTAAAGCTTTATAAACTCATCATAGAATTGACCATAAGCTGGGTCATTTGTAGAGTGAATAATTACAACTGAATCATATTTGGTATTATTTTGTAGATAATCAGCAAGTGGTTTAACTTGACCTTTTGCATCTGGAAATATTTGGAAGATATTATCTGCTGTTGCACCTTCTGTCTGTACACCAAGATTTATAACTGGTAGTCCATCTTTTTGATACGTTTTATAAAGTGCATCAACTACGGGAGTAGAGATAGATACAATTCCTTGTACTTTATCTATATTTTTTAATTTATTATATGCCGCGATTCCTTTTGCTGGATCGTAAGCATCGTCTTCAATTACAGTTTCCACTTTTACATTAGGATGGGTTGCTTGCCAATCTGATACTGCAAGAAGTGAAGCATTTCTAACTCCTTCAGCAACACTACTGTATGGACTAGTAAGAGGAAACATAAGCCCAAGCTTAATTGATTGATTAGATGCAACAATTGCCTCTTGTGGTTTATTACTGAAAGTAAAATATAATCCACCAAGTACAAGCACAGCTACGATTCCCCAAATAATTTTTTTATTCATAATTTTGTTGTTGATAATATCTATAATATAAATTGTAACAGTTTCTCTACAAATCATACAGCACGTTATGCACTTATGACTTGATAAAGAAGGCAAGTAGTGAAATCTTATACTTGCCAAAAGGTTTGAGAATCACTTTTTTTGTACTGGTGTTGCAGGCGGAGGAGGTGTGAAAGCGTGACCTCTACCTACTGAACCACTGTTGGCTGCTGCCATGATGTTCTCCTTACCCCAGTACCCGAGGTGCGGTTGCGAGAAATCGCAATATTTAATGTCCCACCGACTACTAGAATAACAGTTTTTCATATAAAAGTCAAGCATAATGTCTATTTTATAACGTATATTTTATAATAAATTAAATAATAACTCTTATAATACAAAGAGTTATTAGAATTTAACTAAATATTTGTCAAAGTTGTTGACTATTATAAAAAAATAGATTACTATAATAAAATAACTACAAATATGGAGCATCTCATCAAATCATTGCAGGATATTGGTTTATCTGACAAGGAGGCTAAAGTATACTTAACGCTTCTTCAACTTGGTCCATCAAACCCTTACAAAATTGCTAAAAAATCAGGACTTAAACGTCCAACAGCTTATGTCATAGCTGAAGAGCTTATAAAAAAGAATTTCATTGTTCAGTCTCCTGGAGAAAAACATACATACATAGCACGTTCACCAGAAGTTTTGTTTGATGAACATGAAAAGAAGATATCTGATTCAAAGAAGTACTTACCAGAGCTACAAGCACTGAAAGGTGGTACAGGTGACAAACCAACAGTTTTATATTTTGAAGGCATAGATGGGTTAAAACAAGCCTTGATGTATAAAGTAAAGGAAATGGACAATACAGAAGTTGTTGGTTTTTACGCTGATCCTGATTTCACTACAAAGGAAACACAAGAAGCAGCTTTTGAATTCAATAATTACAGAATGGCACATAATATAAAGGTTAGAGCATTAGTTACTGAGTCCAGCTCTTTAAAATCATATGAAAAATATTTTGAAGACAAAACTTTTCTTCCTAAATACATTCCAAAAGATCTCTATAGTTCCAATGCTTCCTTTGAATTTTATCCAAACCTCATAAAAATAATTTTTTATGATACTGCAGTTTCTATAATTATCGAATCACCAACAGTTGCAAAGGCAATGAGACAAATATTCGAAATGTTATGGCTAAGACTTGGAGATGAGTATCAGGAAAGTAAAATCATTAAATAGTCCTCAACAAACAAAATAACACCCGTTACTAGGTGTTATTTTTGTTATAAAATTTCTGTATATTATTGTGTAACAGAACCATTTTCTACTGCATTCATTTCTGTTTCTTGTAAACGTACACCGTCTTTATCAAATGTTATTTTCCCAGAAGGTCCAACAAATGACGTAGCTTGAATATTACTAATCCATGTTTCTTGATTAGTATTATAGTTGTTTAAAAGAATCATAGCACTATCATAGCCGTACTCTGCGTAAGGTGTTGGGTCTGTTCCGTACTTTGCTTTATATTTTTGAGTAAAAATACTCGTATCTCCACCCTTAATCTTAAGTGCATATGCACCATTAAGTTTATTTGTATCACCTAGTAACTTCTTATATTCTGCCCAGCCAGTTGAAAGTTGTAGATCGTAATAATAAGCTAATTTATTTTTCGTGTCTAATGTTTTAAGATCCTTCGTTACAAGTGGCCCACCAACTGCATCTTCTAGAATGACAACGGAATCAAAACCAGATGACATAATTTTGGTCGCGGCTACATTAGCACTTTGAGCGTCCGTAACTACAAAATCAACATGCTGTTTTGTATAGTTTTTTACGAAAGCATCATAAAAGCTTTTTGTAGCAGAAAAAGCATTATTATAAATAACCGCTGTCTTAGTATGATTCTTTGAGTCTACAAACTTTGCCATAAATTCAATTGGGGCAATAGGAGCAAGTGTTGTTTGGAAAATATTATCAGGTGCTACTCCGTTGTTTTGAAGACCAATACTCACAATAGGTAAACCATCCGCGTTCATTTTTTCATGAATTGCATCGATAATAGGTGTTGAAATCATCATAATTCCACTAACCTTATCAATAGTTGTAAGTTTAGTATATGCGGGGATTCCCATCTTTACATCAAAACCATCATCCTCATTTACTATACTCACTGTTACGTTTGGGTGCGACAAATTATAGTCCTCCACAGCCATCATTCCTGCATTTTTTACTCCCTCGCCAATTGCTCCAAACTGCCCTGTAAGGGGTAGCATAAAGCCAATCTTAATTGATTGTTTAGTTACAATAGAAGTTACCTGTTGTTTGTTACTAAAAACAAAAAATGCACCAACAAGAACGACTACTGCCACAAATCCCCAAAGTATTTTTTTATTCATATTTTAATTAATAATTATGTTTATAAGTATAACAATTTCTCTACAAATCATATAGCATACTGTACACTCTATGACTTGATAAAGAGGATGAGTGCTGTTCACACACTCATCCAAACTTACTCCACCAACAACTACAACATTGCTACAACTTCATTTACTGCTTGAACCCAATTCTTATTATCAAGAATCACGGGAATCTTTCCAGTTGGATGAAGAGGTGCGAGCATTGTTGCAAGCTTGGGCACAAAACCAACATCGTGGTGATCTGTATCAGAACACACAACAACCGGGATCTTGTGCTCAATTGCCATAAGGATTATTTCAATCCCATTTGCCTGCACACTCCTGCTTGGTCCTCCTGGAAACATCAAATCAGTTATGACACCAACCTTCGGGAAGACTGTGCTAAATCCAGATACCTTTTCAGTACCAAAGATCCTTTCGAAACCTTTCTTAGCTTCGGATAAATCCTTGGCGGTCATGATCGACACGACATCATCAGACACCTTATGTATCCTCCAGTCAGGATATCCGAGTTTTTCCTTGGCCACTTCGAGACCTAAATAGGAACCCTCTTCATCTAGTGGAATACTGAAATGATTTTTAACTGCCGTTTGTGCAATGTGAGCTTCTTCATCCTTATCTTCGATAATTAGAATTACAATGTTCGCCATGTCTATCTCCTTACCTCAGTACCCGAGGCGTGGTGCGAAGAATTTCGCAAAATTTGAATGTGCTTTTAATAAGTTGTTTACCTATCAAGCTTGGCATATTATAGCAGTAAAACCATTGACAGTAAAAAATAAACGTGTCTTTAAAATATTTAGTAATTATACCTATATATAGCAAGGAATTTTATAAACATAAGATGTCTATAAAACTTTACATATTTTATAAAACATGTATACTTTTACTATGGAAATAAGTAAAAATCTAAAAATTTTAGGACTATCAAATAAAGAAGAGAAGGTGCTACTGTCTATTATAAGCGGTATTAAAACCCCTTTATTGATTTCTAAAGAAACAAAAGTTACTCGACCCGCAGTATACGATATTCTTAAAAAACTCAAATTTCGAGGAATCGTTAAATCTCATATAATAAACGGTAAGAAAATCTGGCAACTCTCCAACAAAGACGACATTGAAACTGATTTCTATGAAGCCAAGAAAATCCTCCTGTCGCTCTCACACGAATCTAAAGAAGTTGAAGGATTAGGTGGTAGTACTATCATTATTCATCGTGGAAAAGAAAATATAAAGAATCTTCTAAAAACTATATTTTTGAACAATAAAAATAAACGCCTATATGGTTTTCAGGGTAACATGTCAACAATAGGGTGGGATAAGATATTCACCACAGAGGAAACTAGTGAAATAAACCAAATAATTAAAAAGAATGGAATTATCGTTGAAGCTGTTCTTCCGATTGGCTGGTTCGAGGAACAGACAAAAACTTTAGGTGTTGAATGGGCAAAAGATTTCGAGGGGCGTTCATCGAGATTCCACATAATAAAACCTGAATACTTTACTCATGGTGGACAGATGTTTATATTGAAGGACTCACTTTATCTTTTTGGTCTTAATGAGGAAATTATAGTAGAAATAAGACATTCTGAAATTCAAAAAATGATATTTATGTTTTTTAGGTTTATACAGGATAATTCCCAACTTGTTGACGGCAATTCATTAATACGTAAAATTACTGGAATTAAAGATTAAAACATTTCTCATAAATTGTATATAATAACTTCATGTCTACAGATGAACAATCACTTGCTTGGTATAACAATAATGCTCAAAATTATACAGATCATGTAAGAGATCCTAATAATTCCGTATATCATGCTTACTACGAAAAGCCTGCTATGTACTCCATCTTGCCTGAATTACAAGGTAAAATAGTGCTCAGTCTTGGTTGTGGCAGTGGAGAAGACAGTAATTATCTAAAGAAAGCTGGTGCAGAAAAATCTGTTGGAATAGATTTGTCAGTTGGACTTCTTAAACATGCGAGTGATACATATTCTGAATGTGAATTCATTGAAATGAATATGGAAAAATTAGAATTCAATGACAATACTTTTGATTTTGCTTACTCGAGTCTAGCGATACATTACATCGAGGATTGGACACAGACCTTCAAAGAGGTTTTTCGAGTTCTTAAACCAAATTCATACTTCCTGTTTTCTTGTAACCATCCAACAAGATTTTCAAAAGAAATACTACATAAAGGCACGAGTGATGTTGAAGTAGTTGAGGACTACTTACACAGAAAGAAGATTGCAAATATTCTTGGGAAAAATACTGTAAATGCTTGGCATAAACCATTAGGAGAAATTGTTTTGGAATTACAATCAGCAGGTTTTGTTATAGATAAAATAGTTGAGCCAAAACCACTAGAAAAATTAAAGGAAGTATCTTTAAAAGACTATGAAAAACTAAGTAAAGTGCCTGAGTTTATTATTTTTCGTTTACTTAAACCTTAAATATTATCAATATGACGAACCAAGCTACTAAATATGACAGAGTAAGAGCAAGTGGAATTTGTATACATGACAATAAAATACTTTTGATACATCGTATTAATTTAGAAAAGTGGAAAGGTGAACAAGAGTACTATGTTATTCCTGGTGGAGGAGTCGAGAATGGAGAAAGTGTTGAAGATGCTGTTATTCGAGAAATGAAAGAAGAAACCGATGTTGACGTTACATTAGGTGAATTATTTTATGAACTTGAAGATACTAACCAAAAAGGAGGACTAGAAAAATATTATTGTTATCTATGTAACTATGTGTCTGGTGAAGCACAATTACGAGAAGATAGTGAAGAAACACAAGAAATGAAAGAGGGTGTACATTTTTATAAACCAATGTGGTTGGAGTTGTCTGAAATAAAAAACATAATTTTGTACCCAATACCACTAAAAGAAAAACTTATTAAAACCCTAGATCTCTGATTATCTTTTTTGCTTGTATAGCTTCCTCTAACGAAAGAATTTCAATAACCATCGGAACATTTTTATCCTTAAACATTTCAAAAAAAGTAACGAACGCATCTCCATGTGCTTCTAAACCGCCATGTGATGGTCCACTAATATGAAGATTACGAACGTATTGTATATTATTTTTTAGAAACATCATTCTGTCTTCGTGGAGTTTCTTTTCTGGCTGGAAGGAAGAGTAACTTTTCATAATATCCCATGTCAGAAATACTTTTCCTGTTTTGAAATATGTACTCAAAATCTTTTGATAATCAATTTTAAAGTTATCGGTATTCTCAATACAAATGAAAAGATCCTTTGGTGCAATAGATACTATATGTTTAATGCTATCTTCAAAAAGTATATTGTAATGCTTCACATAGACATTATCGTTGGTTGTACTTTTACCTGGTCCACTGTAATACGATGGTGCCTTACCTGGATGAAGAGTAATACTTACAGCTCCAAGCTTACGACTAAAATCAACCATCTTCTTGAGTTTCCTTTTCTCAGCATCACGAAGAGTATTATCTGCAAGTAGCATGGATTGACCAATCTCTGAGTGAGTCTGTAGTGCAATATTGTTTTTAATTGCAAAAACCTTCAAGTCGCCCAGTTGTTCGTTAGTGTAATTCTGTGGCAAGAATTGTGGTGAAGTAAGATGTATCTCCAACACATCAAAACCATTTTTCTTTGCTTCTATAATAGCAGTCTTAATATCTTTTTGATGTACAGCACGCATTCCAAGCTTGTATAGTTTATTGTTCATATATTTAT
>JACCDG010984265.1_pt1 | contig 18408 bp, 20 predicted proteins | sample 7442471 | NCBI WGS metagenome assembly JACCDG01 (sample SAMN15323444, study PRJNA562643) | freshwater metagenome | isolation source: river surface water | place: USA:Blue River Watershed | collected 2017-08-17 | reverse complement strand
GTCGGCCTCGACCAGATTGGCCACCAAGGCGCCCAGGGTGTCGTTGTCGCCGAACTTGATCTCGTCGTTGACCACCGTGTCGTTTTCGTTGATGACAGGCACCACCCGGTGTGCCAGCAACGTCAACAAGGTGGAGCGTGCGTTCAAGTAGCGCTCGCGATCGGCCAAGTCGGCATGCGTCAGCAGCACCTGAGCGCTGCCCACGCCACACTCGCGCAGCTTGGTTTCGTACATCTGCACCAAACCCATTTGTCCGACGGCAGCTGCGGCCTGCAACTCATTGATCGCGGTGGGCCGCACACTCCAGCCCAAGCGCTTCATGCCCTCGGCCACGGCACCGCTGCTGACCATGATCACCTCGCGGCCCTCGGCCACCAAGGCGGCGAGCTGCTCGCTCCATTGGGCGATGGCCGACTCATCCAAGCCACGCCCCTCGTTGGTCACCAAACTAGAGCCCACTTTCACCACAATGCGGCGGGCAGATGCGAACACAGCGGCGGACGCCTCAGCAGAAATCTCGGTCATGGATAGGGTTCCGGAATCAGGCCACGTCGGAGCCAAAACGAGGATCGATCTCGGCGGGCGGCTGACTGTCTTCGTGCACCTTGGCAATGTGCTGGTACACCGTTTGGATCAGCAACTGCGTGCCCTCTCGGGTCAGCGCAGAAATCTCGAACACGGGACCTTTGTAGCGCATGCGCTTCACAAAGTCTTTGACCCGGGCCTCGCGCTCTTCGGCGGGCACCATGTCGAGCTTGTTGAGCACCAGCCAGCGCGGCTTGCCGTACAACTCTGCGTCAAATTTCTTGAGCTCAGCCACAATGGCTTTGGCCTGCGCCACGGGGTCCACCGCGTCGTCAAACGGCGCCATGTCCACCACATGCAGCAGCAAGCGGGTGCGCTGCAAATGACGCAAAAACTGGTGCCCCAGACCCGCGCCCTCGGAAGCGCCTTCAATCAGCCCAGGCACATCGGCGACCACAAAACTCTTCTCTGGCCCGACACGCACCACACCCAAGTTGGGATGCAAGGTGGTGAACGGGTAGTCGGCGATTTTGGGCCGCGCGTTGGAAATGGCGGCGATCAAGGTGCTCTTGCCGGCGTTGGGCATGCCCAGCAAACCCACGTCGGCCAACACCTTGAGTTCGAGCTGCAACACGCGGCGCTCACCCGGCCAACCGGGTGTCTTTTGGCGCGGCGCGCGGTTGATCGAGCTTTTGTAATGCAGGTTACCAAAACCACCATCGCCACCTTTGGCGATCAGGATCTGCTCGCCTGGCTTGAGCAACTCAAACAGCACCTGCCCGGTCTCGGCATCAGAGATGATGGTGCCCACCGGCATCTTTAACACGATGTCACCACCCTTGACGCCAAACATGTCCGAGCCCTTGCCGTGCTCGCCACGCTCGGCTTCAAACTTGCGGGTGTAGCGGAAGTCGACCAGGGTGTTGAGGCTGGCATCGGCCAAGGCGTAGACATGGCCGCCGCGTCCGCCGTCGCCGCCGTCTGGGCCTCCGAATTCTTTGTACTTCTCGTGCCGGAACGAGGCGCAGCCGTTGCCACCGTCGCCGGCAGCGACTTCGATTGTGGCTTCATCAACAAACTTCATTGGCCGCTCTCCATACCGGGCGAATGCCCATCAACCAAAAAGCCCGCGTGCAGCGGGCTTTTGTGGGGTCAAAGGCGCACAAGGCACCCGCAACAAACCCGATCAGGCCGGGGTCACGCTCACCACTTGGCGGTTCAAGGGGCCCTTGACCGCAAAGCTCACATGGCCGTCGGCCGTGGCAAACAGGGTGTGGTCCTTGCCCACACCGACGTTGTCGCCGGGGTGGAACTTGGTGCCGCGCTGGCGCACGATGATGGCGCCGGCGCTGACCGCCTGACCACCAAACACCTTCACACCGAGCATCTTGGGCTTGGAATCGCGCCCGTTTCGCGTAGAGCCGCCGCCTTTTTTCTGTGCCATTTCAAACTACTCCTCAGGCAGCGATCGAAGCGATCTGCAGCTCGGTGAAATTCTGCCGGTGACCTTGGCGCTTTTGGTAGTGCTTGCGACGACGCATCTTGAAGATGCGAACCTTGTCGTGACGACCATGGGCCACCACGGTGGCTTTGACAGTTGCGCCGGACACCAGGGGCGTGCCGACCTTGAGCTCGGCGCCGTTACCGACGGCCAAGACTTGGTCAATCACGATTTCCTGGCCCACTTCCGCAGCAATCTGTTCTACTTTGATTTTCTCGCCAGCAGCAACACGATACTGTTTGCCACCGGTTTTTATGACCGCGTACATATGAACCTCTGAAAGAAAAATTCAGCAAGAAAACGCTGAACTCCGCATTCTAAACCATTGCATAAGAGTGTGACAACGGCTTCGACCACCGAAGGCACGCTGCCACAGGCCCAGCGCCCATAACGGACTGTGTCGAACACGCCCACACCTGACCCCAACGTTGCCACTTTGCAACAGCATCAGCCATCACATCCACCAACGCCATAACCCAAGTCTCAAAGCGAGCTCGGCAGCCCGCGCATGGCGAAGCCCGATAATTGCGCGAGTCTCGCCCTTGCAAAGCACACAAACTTGAGCCACAACCACACCCCCTCCCCCCTCGATCTGATCACGGCCGACATGCGTGCGGTCGATGCGGTGATCGCCCAACGTCTAGATTCGCGTGTGCCGCTCATCAAAGATGTGGCCCAGTACATCATTTCTGCGGGAGGCAAGCGCTTGCGCCCAGCGCTGCTGTTGCTGTGCTCCGGCGCTATCGAGTCGAACCACGCAGATCGGCACACATTGGCTGCCGTTGTGGAGTTCATTCACACCGCAACCTTGCTGCACGACGATGTGGTGGACGAATCCACCCTGCGGCGAGGGCGGGCCACAGCCAACGAGACCTTTGGCAACGCCGCGAGCGTATTGGTCGGGGATTTCTTGTACAGCCGCGCTTTTCAAATGATGGTGGCAACCGACAACATGCGGGTCATGCAGATTTTGTCGGATGCCACCAACGTGATCGCCGAAGGCGAGGTCATGCAATTGATCAACATGCGCGACGCGTCCCTTGATGAAACGGGTTACTTAGACGTGATCCGATCCAAAACAGCCAAGCTGTTTGAAGCCAGCGCTCGCTTGGCGGCCGTCCTGCCCAGCGCGCCGCAGCCATGGGAAAGCGCCTGCGCGACCTACGGACAAGCGATCGGGACCGCTTTTCAAGTCATCGACGACGTGCTCGATTACGAAGGCGACGCCTCACACATGGGCAAAAACCTTGGGGACGACCTGAGAGAAGGAAAGGTGACGCTCCCCGTCATCGCTGCGCTCAAAGAGGCCGACCCGGGAGAGCGCTCCATCATCCAGGAAGCGATTGAAGAAGGTCAATTTGAACGGCTGCCCGATATTGTGGACATCGTGAAACGCCGCGGAGGCCTAGAGGCTGCCCGACAAGCCGCCATGAATGAAGCCCAGAGGGCTGCCGCCTCTCTGGAGGCTCTGCCAGACAATCGGTACCGACAGGCTTTGCTACAATTAACTGCTGATTTGTTGCAACGTCAACACTGAACACCACCAGCGAAGCATTCACACGAAGCTTCGCAACCCATGGTGGTTTGGCATCGGGGTGTAGCTTAGCCTGGTAGAGCGCTACGTTCGGGACGTAGAGGCCGGAGGTTCGAATCCTCTCACCCCGACCATTGGGTTTTGTATTTCCGCACGCGTTGGCGCATTTATCGTTTACCCAGTGGAATGTTTGATCGGCGCGTCTCCGTTTTGCGCTAGATTCGGGGAACTATGGCGACAACGGACACAGCCCTGACAGATATTCAGCAACTGAACCTCCCCGGGTTGGCTCGTGTGCTGGTCAGCGCCGGCAAGCTCGATGTGCAATCAGCGGGAGATGTGTACCGGCGATCCCAGGACAAACGCAGCAGTTTTCTCAGCGAGCTCATTGGCAGCGGCGCAGTCTCGGCCAAAGACTTGGCACAGGCCATGTCAACCGCTTTCGCCGTGCCGACATTGGACTTGGACGCCATCGACCCCCTGCGGCTACCAAAGTCACTGCTCGACCCCAAAATCTGCGCAGATCTTCGTCTGCTGCCCCTGAGCAAGCGCAACAACAGGCTACTGGTTGCAACAGCGGATCCGGCCAACCAACAAGCCCAGGAAAAAATCAAGTTCGCGACCCAGTTCGCGGTGGACTGGGTAGTGGTCGAGCACGACAAACTGGCCAAACTGGTCGACACACAAACCGCCAACATCAACCAGGTCATGGACAACCTGGTCACTGGCGGTGAGATCGATTTTGACGAGCTCGCTCCAGACGCTCTGACCTCGGACTTCAATGAAAAGCCCGGCACCTCTGAGGTCGAAGACGCTCCGGTGGTGAAGTTTTTGCACAAGATGCTGATCGATGCGTTCAATATGCGGGCATCGGACTTGCACTTTGAGCCCTATGAAAACGCTTACCGAGTGCGTTTTCGAATCGATGGCGAACTTCGAGAGATCTCATCGCCACCGGTCGGTATCAAAGACAAGCTGGCTTCGCGCATCAAGGTTATCAGCCGCCTCGACATTTCCGAAAAGCGACTTCCACAAGACGGGCGCATGAAGCTCAAAGTCAGCGCAGACCGCACCATCGACTTCCGTGTCAGCACGCTGCCGACATTGTTTGGTGAAAAAATTGTGATCCGTATTTTGGATCCCAGCAGCGCCAAGCTCGGCATTGATGCGCTGGGCTACGAGCCAGAAGAAAAGCGGCGCTTGCTTGATGCGATCTCTCGACCTTACGGCATGGTATTGGTCACCGGCCCAACCGGTTCGGGAAAAACGGTTTCGCTTTACACCTGCCTGAACATCCTGAATCAGCCGGGAGTGAACATTTCCACGGCAGAAGACCCGTCGGAAATCAACTTGCCTGGTGTCAACCAGGTGAACATCAATGAGAAGGCTGGGCTGAATTTTTCTACAGCGCTGCGGGCGTTTCTGCGTCAAGATCCTGATGTGATCATGGTCGGCGAGATTCGGGATCTGGAAACCGCCGACATTGCCATCAAGGCCGCTCAAACAGGGCATTTGGTCTTGTCGACCTTGCACACCAATGATGCGCCCGCCACGCTCACCCGCATGCTCAACATGGGCATCCCGGCCTTCAACATCGCCGCCACTGTGACCTTGATCACCGCACAGCGCTTGGCCCGAAAGCTGTGCCCGAATTGCAAAGTACCCGCCGATTTGCCCCGACAAGCGTTGGTGGATGCCGGCTTCAAGCCAGAAGATATCGATGGCAGCTGGACACCTTACAAGCCGGTTGGCTGCCCCGCCTGCAACAATGGCTACAAGGGTCGCTTGGGTCTGTACCAAGTGATGCCCATCAGCGAGGAAATCCAACGGATCATTCTCCGTGGAGGTTCCACCCTAGAGATATCGGAACAGGCACGACGTGAAGGTGTGCGCAATCTGCGTGAATCTGGCTTGATCAAGGTGAAATCGGGTATCACGTCCCTCGAAGAGGTGGTGTCCGCCACCAACAATTGAGCCCAAAGGCCCACACTCCAGACCCATCCATGGCCAGCAAAAGCACCCATTCCACCCCCAAAGATCACTTGTTTGAGTGGGAGGGAAAAGACCGCAAAGGCAAAACCGTCAGAGGAGAGGTTCGCGCGATCAGCGAACAACAGGTGGTCGCCACGCTGCGCCGTCAGAACGTCATCGCCACAAAAATCCGCAAGCGCCGGATGTCGGGTATGCGACGGATCAAACCGAAAGACATTTCGGTTTTCACGCGTCAATTGGCTTCCATGATCAAAGCGGGTGTGCCCTTGCTCCAAGCTTTTGACATTGTGGGCAGAGGCAATCCGAACCCGGCGGTGAACAAGCTGATCAACGACATTCGCACCGACATCGAGACCGGAACGTCCATGAGCGCCGCGTTTCGCAAGCGCCCCCAGCACTTCGACTCGCTGTACTGCAACATGATCGCAGCGGGCGAGGCTGCGGGCATTCTCGATCAGATGTTGGACCGGCTGGCTCTGTACATGGAAAAGGTCGAGGGCATCAAGTCCAAGATCAAACGGGCGCTGATGTATCCGGTGGCGGTGTTCATCGTGGCGTTCTTGGTCATCTCGGTGATCATGCTGTTTGTGATTCCATCTTTCAAAGAGGTGTTTTCCTCGTTTGGTGCGGAGCTGCCACTGCCAACACAGATGGTGATCGCTCTGAGCGAATTCTTCATCGATTATTGGTGGGCTATTTTTGGCGGCATTGGTGTCGGTCTGTACCTGTTCATGCGGGCATGGAGACAAAGCTACGCCATGCAAATGGTGATGGACAGGCTGATGCTGCGCATTCCTGTCATGGGCGATTTGGTACGCAAATCGGTGATCGCGCGTTGGACCAGAACGATGTCGACCATGTTCGCTGCAGGTGTGCCGTTGGTCGAAGCGTTGGAGTCGGTGGGCGGCGCATCGGGGAACGTGGTGTATTCCTCCGCCACCCAGCGCATCCAGCAAGAAGTGGCCACGGGTACAAGTCTGACCACAGCGATGATCAACACCCATGTGTTTCCGCCCATGGTCATTCAAATGAGCGCTGTGGGTGAAGAGTCGGGCGCACTCGATCACATGCTGGGCAAGGCCGCTGAGTTCTACGAGCAAGAAGTCGATGACATGGCGGCGGGGTTGTCCAGCTTGATGGAGCCCATCATCATCGTGGTCTTGGGCACCTTGATCGGTGGCATCGTGGTGGCCATGTATTTGCCTATCTTCCAGATGGGTCAGGTGGTCTGATGGCGCTGCTAGAGGGCTGGGCGCTGGTGAGCGCAGCGTGTGTGTTGGGCTTGCTGATTGGCAGCTTTTTGAATGTGGTGATCCACCGCTTGCCGCGTATGCTGGAACGCCAATGGGCGGCCGAATGCGCGGAAGCACACGGCAACGCTGAGGTGGCAAACGTCGTCCCCTACAACCTGATGCGGCCAGCATCGACTTGCCCTCATTGCGACCACGGTATTCGCTGGTTCGAAAACGTGCCCGTGCTGAGCTATGTCTGGCTCAAGGGTCGCTGCAGCCAGTGTCAAACACCGATTGGCATGCGCTATCCCTTGGTTGAATTGCTCACAGGCGTGGTCTTCGCCGTGATTGCATGGCGCTGGGGGGCTAGCGCACAGACGTGGGCGCTGTGTGGGTATGCAGCGGCGCTCATCGCCCTGACCTTTATTGATTGGGACACGACGCTGCTGCCCGATGACATCACCCTGCCGTTGGTGTGGGCTGGATTGCTGGCTGCGGCCATGCAATGGACGCCTGTCCAATTGAACGACGCTTTCTGGGGCGCGGCAGTGGGCTATCTGTCGCTGTGGAGCATCTACTGGGTGTTCAAGCTGCTCACTGGCAAGGAAGGCATGGGGTACGGAGACTTCAAGCTGTTGGCAGCGATTGGCGCCTGGCTGGGATGGCAAGCCTTGTTGCCGGTGATTCTGGTGGCGTCCATCGGTGGCACGGTGGTGGGGTTGATCATGAAAGCGCGCTCCGAATTGCGCGACGGCGCCTATGTGCCATTTGGACCTTTCTTGGCCGTCGGCGGACTGATCTTGGCGATAGCACCGCAGCTGTCCGACTGGATGTTCTAAGGCGACCCATGGCGGTACGCTGGCGCATTGGACTGACTGGGGGCATCGGCAGCGGCAAAAGCACCGTGGCGCGCATGTGGCAGGCCATGGGGGCAGAGGTGCTGGATGCGGACGCCATCGCCAAACAAGTCACCGATGTGGGCGGACGCGCCCTTCCAGCATTGGTTGAGCACTTTGGCGCCGCTTGTCTGACCGCCAACGGTGCCATGGACAGGGACTGGATGCGCGCCCACGTCTTTGCCGATCGGCAAGAGCGTCAGCGGCTAGAGCGTATTTTGCATCCCATGATTGGCGACAGCATCCGTGCAGCAGCGGCCCGCAGTGTGGCACCTGTGCTCGTGTTTGATGTACCTCTGCTGGTGGAATCCCGGCGCTGGCGAGGTCAACTGGACCATGTGGTGGTGGTCGATTGCGATCGCTGCACCCAGCTCGAACGCGTGACTCAACGCAGTGGCTGGAGTGCCGAGCAAACCCAGCGCGTGATTGACCAACAAGCCCCCCGTGCACAGCGGCTCAAGGCTGCCGACAGCGTGCTGTTCAATCAAGGTGTGTCGATGGCAGAGCTGCAACAGCAAGTTCAGCGGCTGGGCATTCGCTTCGGGCTATCATGCTCGGATTGACAGCAACGAGGACCGGGACATCTGTGATCCTGTACGAGTACCCCTTCAACGAGCGCATTCGCACCTATCTGCGCTTGGAGCATCTGTTTCTCCGACTCGACACCCTGATGGGTCGGGTATCGGCGTTGGATCACCATTACGCGATCCAGACGCTGTTTGAAATCACCGACGTCGCGGCACGCTCCGACATGAAATCGGATGTGCTCAAGGATTTGGATCGCCACCGCCAACATTTGGTCAGCTTTCGGGACAACCCAGCGATCGATACACGGGTGCTCGAGAGCGTGTTGGTCCAGCTCAACGCGGCTTACGACACGCTGGGGCAAACCGCCGGCAAAGCTGGTGTAGAACTGGCAGACGATGAGGCACTGATGGCCATCCGCAGCCGCATGGGCATACCAGCGGGCACCTGCTCGTTTGATCTGCCCAGCTATCACCACTGGCAGCACTGCAGTGAAGCACATCGCTTGGGTGACATCACGCGCTGGGCTGCGCATGTCAGCCCCCTACGGGATGCGGTCACGCTGTTGCTGTCGATGTTGCGGGACACAGGCACACCGCAAAAGGTGACCGCGATGAATGGACAGTTTCAGCAAAACCTGCCGCAAGGCAAAACGTTTCAACTGCTGAGGCTGCGCATTGACCCCGCACAAGCGCTGGTCCCTGAAATCAGTGGCAACCGCCTCATGGTGTCGGTGCGCCTGCTGCAGTTTGCGCCTGGGCAAGTGCGATCGGCTCTGCACCAAGGCGAAAGCTGGTTTGAACTGACTCTTTGCAGCTGAGCGATGTCCTCCGAACGCGACACCCCCGCTTTGACCGTGACATGCCCGCAATGCCGCGGCCCATCGCTGTACGCCCCCGAGAACCGCTACCGACCGTTTTGCAGCGAGCGCTGCAAACAGGTGGATCTGGGTGCCTGGGCATCGGAAGAGTTTCGGGTGCCTTCCAGCCCCACCGACCCGACCGGTCCGCCTGAGGGTGTGCCGCTGAACTGAAATGGCGCTGCTGCGGGCATCAAGCCGATAGCAGCCACTCCAGCACCGGCACCGTACCTGGCAACACAGGCGTCACTTCGGTCGGCAATGTGGTCCAGACAAACGCCTGGCCTTCGCGCATCACCGGCTCGGCGGTCCAGTCGCGAACCCGACAGAAGTGCAGACGCACCCGAGCGTGTGGGTAGTGCACAACTTGGCTGCGCCACAGTTCGGCTGCGCCGATGGTCACGCCGATTTCTTCCTGCAGCTCGCGGCGCAACGCTGCTTCGACCGTCTCACCAGCTTCAAGCTTGCCACCCGGAAACTCCCAATACCCAGCGTAGACTTTGCCGGGCGGGCGGGTGGTGAGCAGGTACCGTCCATCGGCGTCGATCAGGATGCCGACCGCCACCTCCACCAAAGGCGCATCAGGCTGACCGTGGCCCCCATCAACCACCAAGGGAGAGTTCTCGCTCACAAAAAGGCCCTCAGCGACGCGCACCGAGGCGCCAATACGCTTGCGAGTGGCTTGGCGGCGCTCACGCCACACGACCGCCCGCGTAATCGCGCGCGAACTGTTGGGCCACACGGCCGCTGCGGCTGCCGCGTTCCAACGCCCACACCAAGGCCTGGGGCGTGGCCGCCGCGATGTCACTCTCAGACACGCCCAAAGCGCGCAGCCACTGGGCGACGATGGCCAAGTATTCGTTTTGGCTGAAGGGGTAGAAGCTGATCCACAGGCCAAAGCGCTCGGACAAGGAAATTTTCTCCTCCACCACTTCACCCGGATGGATTTCGCCATCGTCGGTGTGGGTGTAACCAGCGTTGTCCTTCATGTACTCGGGCAGCAGGTGGCGCCGGTTGCTGGTGGCGTAAATCAACACATTCGGGCTGGCGGCCGAGACCGAACCATCAAGCACCGATTTGAGCGCCTTGTAGCCCGACTCGCCGTCTTCAAAACTGAGGTCGTCGCAAAAAACGATGAAACGCTCCGACCGCTCGCCCACCAGTTCGATGATGTCGGGCAGATCGACCAAATCGCTCTTGTCCACCTCAATCAGGCGCAGACCTTCAGCCGCATACGCCTTCAAACACGCCTTTACCAAAGACGACTTGCCGGTGCCGCGCGCGCCGGTCAGCAACACGTTGTTGGCGGGCAAGCCGCGCACAAAACGTTCGGTGTTGCGCTGGATCTTTTCTCGCTGGGCGTCGATTTCCTTCAGATCGCTCCAGTCCAAGGCCGACACATGGCGCACCGGCTCCAGCACGCCGTGGCCATTGCCCCGCCGGCGAAAACGAAACGCGATCGACGCGCCCCAGTCGGGCTGACCCAACGGCTGCGGCAACACCGACTCGACACGGGTCATGAGCTGCTCCGCCCGCTGCAACAACCGTTCAAAGGATTCGTTCATGAGGTCACTCTCGCATACTCGGGTCATCGTGCCAGGGTGCGGCGGGTCCGGCTCTGCCGGTCCTCTCGCACCGCCCCCTTGAGGGGGTCGCGCGCAGCGCGACGGGGATGTTCAGGACCTGTAATCGGCGTTAATGGTCACGTAATCGTGGCTGAAGTCGCAGGTCCACACCGTCTCAGACGCATGACCACGTCCCAGACCAATGCGAACCACAATCTCCTGAGCCTTCATCACACGCTGGCCATCGGCCTCTTGGTAGCTGGCTTTGCGCCCGCCACGCTCCACCACATGCACATCGCCCAAATACAAGTCGATACCAGATGGATCTAGGTCATCAATGCCGGCGTACCCAACCGCCGCCAAGATGCGCCCCAGGTTCGGATCACTGGCGAAAAACGCTGTCTTAACCAGAGGCGAATGCGCCACCGCGTAAGCGGCTTTCAAGCACTCCTCGGCATTGCGACCACCATCAACCTGCACGGTGATGAACTTGGTGGCGCCTTCCCCATCGCGCACGATGGCGTGGGCCAAGTGCTGTGCAACCGCTTCCACCGCTTGCATCAACGCTTGCCCTTGCGGGCTGTCGATGGACGATACCGCCACTCCGCTGTAACCAGTGGCCACCAGCACCAGCGAGTCGTTGGTGCTGGTATCACCATCCACGGTGACCCGGTTGAACGAACAGTCAGCGGCTCGCCGCACCATGGCCTGCACCAGCGCAGGCGATAGCCGGGCATCGGTGGCGATGAAGCCGAGCATGGTCGCCATATTGGGTCGGATCATGCCAGCGCCTTTGGCGATGCCGGTCACCGTGACCGCCACACCGTCGATCACCACTTGGCGGCTGATGGCCTTGGGCAAGGTGTCTGTGGTCATGATGCCCTCGGCTGCCTTTAGCCATTGGCTGCTGTTCGCGCCCTGATCAGCACGCGCCTCTTGAACCGCCGCTGGCAGACCAGCCAACAGACGGTCCACCGGCAATGGCTCCATGATCACGCCGGTGGAAAACGGTAGCACCTGCTCAGTGGCAACACCCAGCTGCTGCGCCAGTGCAGCGGCTGTCTGTTGGGCATGCGCCAAACCCGATGGGCCAGTGCCGGCGTTGGCGTTGCCTGTGTTGATGACCATTGCACGCACCGAAGCGCCACGCAACAGGTGCTCCCGGCACACCTGCACCGGCGCGGCGGCGTAGCGGTTTTGGGTGAACACACCGCCCACCACCGATCCCTCGTCGAGCACAAACACCGTCAGATCTTTGCGCTGTGCTTTGCGAATGCCCGCTTCGGTGACACCGATGCGCACGCCAGGCACGGCGAGCAGGTCTTGGGCTTGAGGCGATAAAAGGGCAACCGGCATCACAACTCCTTGAACACAGAAGAAGCCCGGCATGGGCCGGGCTTGTTTCTCAACTCAACTGCCCGTGGCAGTGCTTGTATTTTTTCCCGCTACCGCAGGGGCAGGGATCGTTGCGTCCCACACGCGGCACCTCATCCACCGCCGTGGTGGCGTCGACCACCGTCTCGGGCTCACCCGACTCGTTGGGAGCGGTGTAGCTCACGTTCACGTGGGTTTCAGCACGCGCCTCCAGCGCCTGAGCGGCCTCGCTCACCTGCTCGGGCGACTGCACCCGCACATTCATCAGCACCCTCACCACGTCATTGCGGACCACGTCGAGCAATTGTCCGAACAGCTCAAAAGCCTCTCGTTTGTATTCCTGCTTGGGTTGCTTTTGCGCGTAGCCACGCAGATGAATGCCCTGACGCAAATAGTCGAGCGCCGACAGGTGATCACGCCAGTGCTGGTCAATCGTCTGCAGTAACACAATGCGCTCGAACTGAGTGAAGTTGGTCTCGCCAACCAAGGCCACCTTGCCCTCAAAGGCCTCTTTGGCAGCGGCCACCACCCGTTCCACAATGTCTTCGTCGGACACCGCCTCAGATGAGGACACCCAAGACACCAGCGCTACGTCCAGCGCCCATTCGCTGCGCAACTGGTTTTCCAACCCAGGCAAATCCCACTGCTCTTCCACGCTCTCGGCTGGCACAAACTGGCGCACCATGTCCTCGAAACAACCGTCGCGCAGCGCGTCGATCTGCGCGCGCAAATCGCTGGCGTCGATGATGTCGTTGCGTTGCTGGTAAATCACCTTGCGCTGGTCGTTGGACACATCGTCGTATTCGAGCAGCTGTTTGCGGATGTCGTAGTTGCGCGCCTCGACCTTGCGCTGCGCGCTTTCAATGCTGCGCGACACAATGCCCGCTTCGATCGCCTCGCCTTCGGGCATCTTCAGGCGATCCATGATGGCGCGCACACGGTCGCCTGCAAAGATGCGCATCAGCGCGTCGTCCAAGCTCAAATAGAAACGGCTAGAACCTGGATCGCCCTGACGACCAGCGCGACCACGCAGCTGGTTGTCGATGCGACGGCTCTCATGACGCTCGGTGGCGATGATGCGCAAACCACCCAAAGCCTTGACCTTGTCGTGATCGGTTTGCCACTGGGCGCGTGCAAGCTCAGCCCGCTGCGCTTTTTGCCCAGGGTCCAACGCCTCATCGGCCTCCAAAGCGGCCAACATTTTTTCCAGGTTGCCACCCAACACAATGTCGGTGCCACGGCCCGCCATGTTGGTGGCGATGGTGATGGCCCCCGGACGACCAGCTTGCACAATGATGTCGGCTTCACGGGCGTGTTGCTTGGCGTTCAACACCTCGTGCGGCAGACCTTCTTGCTCCAACAGCTGCGCGATGATTTCCGAGTTCTCAATCGACGAAGTGCCCACCAACACCGGCTGACCGCGCTCATGGCACTCGCGAATGTCAGCAATGGCCGCCTTGTATTTTTCGGCGGTGGTTTTGTAGACACGGTCTTGTTCGTCGCGGCGCTGGCTCTGGCGATTGGGTGGAATCACCACCGTTTCCAAGCCATAAATCTCTTGGAATTCGTAAGCTTCGGTGTCGGCCGTGCCGGTCATACCGGCGAGCTTTCCATACAGTCGGAAATAGTTTTGGAACGTGATCGAGGCCAGGGTCTGGTTTTCCGGCTGGATCGACACCCCTTCCTTGGCTTCCACCGCCTGGTGCAAACCGTCGCTCCAACGGCGCCCCGCCATCAGACGCCCCGTGAATTCGTCGACGATCACAATCTCGCCGCCTTGGTTCACGTAGTGCTGATCGCGGTGGTAAATGTGGTGCGCCTTGAGCGAAGTCACCAAATGGTGCAGCAAGGTGATGTTGGCGGGATCGTACAAAGAAGCGCCATCGGGCAGCAGACCGGCTTGGCTCAGCAAGCGTTCTGCGTTCTCGTGGCCTTGCTCGGTCAAATGAATGGTGTGGGCCTTCTCATCCACAGTGAAGTCACCGGCTTTGATGACGCCCTCGCCTGTGCGGGGATCGGCCTCGCCTTCTTGGCGGGTCAACTGCGGAATCAACCGGTTAATGGCCACATACACCGCCGTCTGGTCTTCGGCCTGTCCACTGATGATCAGCGGAGTGCGGGCCTCATCGATCAGGATCGAATCCACCTCGTCGACAATGGCGTACTGCAGGCCACGCTGCACGCGGTCTGCAGCTTCATACACCATGTTGTCGCGCAGGTAGTCAAAGCCGTATTCGTTGTTGGTGCCGTAGGTGATATCGCAGGCGTACGCCGCCTGCTTGGCGTCGCGCGGCATCTGGGGCAAATTGATGCCGACCGACAGGCCCAAAAAGCCGTACAGGCGGCTCATCCACTGAGCGTCGCGCTGGGCCAAGTAGTCGTTGACCGTGACCACATGCACGCCCTTACCAGCCAAGGCGTTGAGGTAGACCGGCAGCGTGGCGGTCAGGGTTTTGCCCTCGCCAGTGCGCATCTCGGCCACCTTGCCGCTGTGCAGGGCAATACCCCCCATCAGCTGCACATCGAAGTGGCGCATCTTCATCACGCGCTTGCTCGCCTCACGCACCACGGCAAAGGCCTCGGGGAGCAAGGCGTCTAGGGTTTCACCTTGTGCCAACCGCTCTTTGAATACCCGGGTTTGATCCTTGAGGGCATCGTCGTCGAGCTGTTCGAACTTGGCCTCCAACCCGTTGATGCGTTCGACCGTCTTGCGGTATTGCTTGAGCAGCCGATCGTTGCGGCTGCCAAAAATTTTGGTCAGGAATTGGATTGCCATATGCAGGGAGGGGGGTGGGACGGCCTGGGCGGCATCCACCAAAACTACACGCCGGAAAAACCGGACTCTGCGGCATGTGCCGCCGTCGGCCTGGTTTTCAAGGACCAACTGGCATTCTATCGTTTGCGGACTGCGCGCCCGCAGGCGCAGCGGTCAACGACCCGTCGGGGCTTTTTGTGCCAGCGCTTCGCCCGCGCTCAAAAACTTCTGCGGATCTTGAGGCACGCCAGCCACCCACACTTCAAAATGCAAATGCGGGCCGGTGGAGCGCCCCGTTGAGCCCACCTCGGCGATTTTTTGCCCACGCTTCACGATATCACCCTGCTTCACATGCACCCGATGGGCATGTGCGTACCGGGTGATCAATTGGTTGCCGTGGTCGATTTCGACCATATTGCCGTAAGCGGGGTGATACTCCTGCACCACCACCACACCGCCAGCGGCAGCCAAAATCGGTGTACCGATATCGGCAGGGAAATCCAGCCCGGTGTGTAACGCTGTACGACCCGTGATCGGGTCGATGCGGTAGCCAAAGCGTGAGCCGACATCCACGCCCACCACTGGCTTGGCCGTTGGCACCAAGGTGCGCTCGATTTTTTGATCGAACAGGCGCGACTCCACCGCCGTCAGCCAATCGGCACCTTGGCTGGTTTGGAGGTCCAACCCTTCAATGGCTTTCTGCAACTCGGGCAATGTCCAGTCACGCGTGGCCACCAAAGCGCCGCCTTGGCCAGGCACTTTTTTGAACTCCTGCGGATTCATACCCGCCAAACCCGCCACGCGCTCGCCCAAAGACTCCAACTGCAGCATGCGAGCCTGCATTTCGCCCAACTTGCGAGCCATGGCATCGAGGTTTTCGCGCAGATAAGCCTCACGTGAAGCGGCCTCACCTTGATTGACCACCCTGGCAATTGAACCGAAGACAGGCCAGCCCTCGCGCACGCCTTTGAGAAACACCCAGTGGTAGAAGGTCATCGAACCCAGCACCAACAAGACCATGGCCAGCACCAGCGCCGACAACAGGCGCCAGCCATTGAGGTGAAGCGCTTTGCTTTGTGCCAGCCAAGCGTCCGTGATAATGATGTGCATGTGTTCACCTCTCGTTGTTCTTCATGCCCCCACCGGAGAGCCTGCGCGATGAAAGCCCTCGACGAGTTGTTGAACCAAGCCCCGCACCTGCATTCGTTGATGGATCGCGTTCGGCTGTCGCAAAACTGCCTGAATGCCATCGGGAATATGCTGCCACCCAACCTCAAGGCCCACCTACAAGCGGGCCCAATCGACGATGAGGAGTGGTGTCTGTTGGTTCGCAGCCCGGCGGTGTCCACCAAACTGCGACAGCTGGAGCCTCGGCTGTTGGCTCACTTGAAGCAACAAGGCTTTTCAGTGAGTCGCATCCGCATCAAAGTTCAAACCAGAACCTGAGCGGGGTCGAAGATGATGCGCCAATGCCGCTGGCGCTGTCAACGCATCAATGGTGCCGGTTGTCGGATTCGAACTGACGACCTACCGCTTACAAGGCGGGTGCTCTACCAACTGAGCTAAACCGGCACAGGCGAAATTGTACTACTTGACCCGACGCAATGTCGGCTTGGGTGGTGGAGACTCGGGGGGGGGATCTGAATCGCGCTCCGCATCCTGCTGTCCGACGGAGGCCGCACTCAAAGGCGCTTTCGAAAGTGTCGAACGGGTGGGCTTGGGAAAGGCCATGCCTTGACCATTCTCGCGCGCGTAAATGGCGATCACGTGGTCGACCGGGACCACAATCTGCCGGGCCACGCCACCAAAACGGGCTTGAAACTCAATCCAATCGTTGCCGAGTTTCAACCCGTTGGTCGCATCCATGCTGATGTTGAGCACGATTTCGCCGTCGCGCACGTGCTCCTGCGGCACCTGAGTGGACTCGTCCACGTGCACCGCCAAATACGGCGTGAACCCCGCATCCGCACACCACTCGTACAGTGCGCGGATCAGGTAGGGGCGCGTCGACGGCGTATCGTCTTGCTGAAACATCGACCGCTCAGAGCGTCACTTGCGCATCACCTTTTCGGAAGGCGTCAACGCTTCGATGTAGGCCGGACGCGAGAAGATACGCTCGGCGTACTTCAACAGCGGAGCTGCGTTTTTGCTGAGCTCAATGCCGTAGAAATCCAGGCGCCACAACAAGGGAGCGATCGCCACGTCGAGCATCGAGAAGTTGTCGCCCAACATGAACTTGTTCTTCAAGAACACGGGGGCCAACTGCGTCAGCCGATCCCGAATGTGCGTACGGGCTTTCTCGATGGCCTTGTCGTTGCCTTTGCTGGCCCGCGACTCCAGCACCGACACGTGGGTGAACAGCTCTTTCTCGAAGTTGAGCAGGAACAAGCGCACGCGCGCGCGGTCCACCGGATCGCCCGGCATGAGCTGAGGGTGTGGAAAGCGCTCGTCGATGTACTCTTTGATGATGTTGGACTCGTACAGAATCAAGTCGCGCTCCACCAGAATCGGCACTTGCCCATATGGGTTCATGACACTGATGTCTTCGGGCTTGTTGTAGAGATCGACATCACGGATCTCGAAGTCCATGCCTTTTTCGAACAGGACAAAGCGGCAGCGGTGCGAGTACGGGCAGGTGGTGCCGGAATACAAAACCATCATAAGAGGTGACTCCTGTTGCGAGAAGGCGGGTGATACAGCTCACCGAAAAAAAGGAAAGGCCGCCGGTGAGGGCGGCCCGCATTGTACGGGGCGCAGCCGCCCCTACATGCTGTGCTTACTTGACGTCTTTCCAGAACGAAGCGTTCAGGCGCCAAGCCATCAGGGCAAACAAGCCCAAGAAGATCAAGACCCACACGCCCACGCGCACCCGGCTCTTTTGCGCCGGCTCAGCCATCCACTGCATAAAGGCAACCAAGTCACCCACCGCGTGATCGAACTGCTGTTCGGTCATGGTGCCAGGTGCTACCTGCTTGAAGCCTTTAAACACTTCGGTGGTGTGACCGTGGGATTCCACCTTGTCGAACACTGCGACACGCTGGCCTTGCAATTGCCACAGCGGGTTTGGCATGCCCACGCTCGGGAACGCCAAATTGTTCCAGCCTGTGGCCTTGGCATCGTCGCGGTAGTAGGTGCGCAAGAAGGTGTAGAGGTAATCTGGACCGGAGTGAGCGCCAATCGCGGCACGCGAACGCGCCACCAAAGTCAGGTCGGGCGGATTGGCACCAAACCACTCTTTGGCTTGCGCGGGATTGATCGACGCCTTCATGGTCTCACCGATTTTGTCGGTGGCGAACGTCAGGTTTTCCTGAATCTGTTTGTCGGTCAGGCCAATGTCGCGCAGACGGTTGTAGCGCATGAAGGCCGCCGAGTGGCAGTTCAGGCAGTAGTTGACAAACAGTTTGGCACCGTTTTGCAGGGCGGCCATGTCGTTGACGCGGTAAGGCGCCTTTTCCATGGGCATGCTGGCACCCGCCGCCAGCACCGCACCGGACATACCCAGGGCCATCACAAGACCCATCAGAATTTTTTTCATGTCGTGACTCCGAATGGCGATGGGGCTCAGTGAGGCTTGAAGGTCACACGAGCAGGCACGGGCTTGAATTCACCCAAGCGGCTACACCACGGCATCAGCAAGAAGAAGCCGAAGT
>JACCDG010160922.1_pt1 | contig 18409 bp, 16 predicted proteins | sample 7442471 | NCBI WGS metagenome assembly JACCDG01 (sample SAMN15323444, study PRJNA562643) | freshwater metagenome | isolation source: river surface water | place: USA:Blue River Watershed | collected 2017-08-17 | reverse complement strand
TTAATAATTTGCCCATTTTGCCACCCGCAAAGGAATCTATTGAATCCGTAATTATTTTAAAGCAATTGGTGAAATCCTCAGTTGCACTTGCGGAATTAAAAGGAATCATACATATTTTACCCAATCCAGAAATTTTACTCAATGCGGTTATCCTAAAAGAAGCAAGAGCAAGTTCAGAAATAGAAAATGTTATAACCACTCAAGATAAATTATATCAAGCATTATCGGTAAAGGGTCATCAAATCGATTTATCCACTAAGGAAGTATTGAGGTATAGGGAGGCCATGTTATATGGATTCAGAATGATTCAGAAAAAAAACATCCTTACCATCAATACGATTGTTGAAATCCAACAGATTCTTGAAGAGAATAATGCGGGTATAAGAAAACTACCAGGGACGGCATTGAGAAATTCAGTAACTGGAAAAGTTATTTATACCCCGCCTGATCAAAAGGATGTCATCAATTCCTTGTTGAGTAATATGGAAAAGTTTATCAATCTTGATGAAGAAGAAATCCCTCATTTGGTAAAAATGGCTATTCAACATTATCAATTTGAGAGCATACACCCGTTTTATGACGGGAATGGACGCACAGGCCGGATAATTAATATTCTCTATCTTATTATGTCCGGTCTGCTAGATCAACCCATCTTATTTTTGAGCGGTTACATCATTGAAAATAAGTCAGAATATTATCGATTACTCCAAGAAGTAAGAACGAATAACAAATGGGAAGACTGGATTCTTTATATCTTGAAAGGAGTTGAAATAACTGCCCAAGCGACAATAAAACAGGTTACAGAAATGAATACGCTTTTTGAGCAGACCAAGGAAAAAACAAGGAAGGAGTTCCCGAAAATATACAGTAAAGAATTGATCGAATTATTATTTGAGCATCCGTACAGTAAGAGTGAATATTTGGAAAATCGATTGTCGATCTCACGTATAACCGCGGCAAAATACCTCAAGGCACTTGAGCGTATTGGAATTCTTCAGTCAAAAAAGGTGTGGAAGGAAACGCTTTATATCAATACGGAACTTTTTGAATTATTAAAGAAGTACTAAAATTATTCAGATTTTCTAAACGAAAAAGCCCCATTTAAAGGGGCTTTTAGGGTGACGTGGTTAAAAGGTCTGAAAAATCTAACTTGTTAAGGGAGGATGCAGACAACTTAATTAATATGTAATTCGTTTCGTTGGTCATTAACGTATTCATAAAAAAGTTGTGCTGTAGATTTACTTTTTTTTACGTTAGATTTTACAAGAGATATTTTTAGATAAAAGTTTAACAGTTTTTATTCGTATTTATTTGAACTTCAAAGTTGCGATAAACTCACCTGTTTTATTGTCGATTATTTTCGAATCAACGGAAAATTCAATGTCATTATAATCGCAAATTAATTTTACCAAGTAAAGGCCCTTTCCAGTGCCCTTTATTTTTCCTTCTACAGATTTCCCTCTTTTCCCTTTTTCTATTATTCCAGATAATTCATCTTGATCAAGCTTTGGTCCAATGTTCTTCACAATAATAGACTCTAATTTTTGGTTGCATGAATTGAATGTACATTGAACAGTTCCATTTATTGGACTATATTTTATTCCATTTTCTATCAGGATATAAGGTAAAATATCAATGATTTCATAGGCAAAAACTAATTCATGTGAATTCCCTAAAAAGGTAACATTTACACTTTGATCATCGGCATATACGCTAAGACATTTTTTTGCTTTTTCGAATTTTCGATAAAGGTTGGTTTTAATTTTGTCACCAAATTCTACTAATTCAGGATTTAATGTAAAATCATATGCGTTTAATCTTACCGTGACCAGTTCTGTCGCTGCGCGTATATTTTTCGCATTTTCTCTTATCAGTTCGATATTATATTTTTCTTTTTCTAATTCTTTATTTAAAAAAAAGGCTTGCTTTTTCAACTGCTTGTTTATGTTTCTTAGTTCATGTAAAGTGTCATCTAGTACTTCTTTTTTGTTCTCAACAACATTCGTTTTTCTATCAAAATCTCTTGTAATATTTTTAGCGAAAATTTGTTCAGCTTTTTGTTTCTCATAAGCTTTAATTAATTCTTGAATTTTGTTTGAAGTCATTGTTATATTAGACTCGTTTTTTCTAAGTTTTTTACGTAAAATTTTCTTTTTAGAAATTCCTTGGACATTAAGAGATGTAAAACAATTATTTTCATGTGTGTTAATAAGACTTACAAAACCATAAGGGCAAACATGGAGACCCTCGATGCTTTTTATTTTTGAATAATGGGTTTTACATTTATCATTGAAAGTTATTTTACAAAAATGGTGAGTAGGTAATAATGAACCATCCTTCGGGTGTGAATTATTGTCTAAGTATTCCGGCAGAGGTGCATCCATTATCCAAAAATTAATTTGAAAATGATACTAGCCGTAAATGATTGTAGTACAGCTCTAATATCACCTGAAATCTCATTTGAAAGTTTCATACTTGGGAAAGTGTCAATGGGTTTACCTTGAATTAATAATTTCACATATTCATTTTCTAATTTCATTATGTCGAATAATGGAACATTGTGTTCAAGAAGAAAATCCCGAACTTTTATCCATTTGTTTTTTGGATCTGAAGCGATTTCAATTGCAAGGTCAAGTTTATCTATCCATTCATCACCATCAATATCTTTTTTTACGCTAAAGTCTGCCAGTGCAAAAAAACGATTGAATGTTGGATCATGTGTATAGCCTGTATAGGCAATAATCGTTTTAAATGGATATTTTTTTCGCAACTCAGCAATCACATGTGCACCCTGAAATTTAGATTTAAATTTTTTGCCTACTCCTTGAATATCACATAAAATTATTTCATATGCTTCAGCGGATTCAATAGTATTTATATCTTCAAAATATTCGATATCGAACCTATGTGTTTTAATATGTTCTAAGTAGGTAAATGGTTCGTCATCGATAATCATTATGGGAATCTTTCTTCGTTCAATAGTTTTTAGTTTTAAACTAGGTATATTTAAATCTTTAATTCCGTATGGTTTGCCAAGAGAATAAAACATAAATTTTAATTTTAGTGTACATGTTAAATAACAATCTGATGATGTTTAATAAGCGCCCAACTTAGCCCTTAATCTCCCTCGGATCATTCCCATAAGACTTCTTGTCACGGATGCTGCCATCAATACCGTGTATTACAACTTCTGATTTTTGAACTTTAGCAATTTGAATTGCAATTTTTTCACTTTCAGCTTGCGTCTTTGTAATGGCCGTTGCTTTACTATTTCCTTCTCCTTTTACTTGCCATCCTTTTGAATGTGGAGTTACATGTTGATTTTTACCCATTGTATTTTTTTAGTTTACTCTTTGAATTTACAAACCCCTCAATTTTTTACTCGATTCTAGGAATTTGGAATCAAATGTTAAAACTGACGAATTGCTTATTCATACTGGTTTAGATGAAGAATTATTCTGAAGCCAGGATTAGTACACATCCCCCAATTATTAGTACAACTACTAAACTAAAAGTCTGGTAAATTCCACATACCAATTTGAAGAACAAGGGCTTTGTAGGGGGAAACTCAACCCAAGCACTCCACCAACTTCTCTAGCAAATTATCCTTGAAGGAAATCTCTAAGAATTTGATGTTATTTACAGACAGATAGTCTTTTTTGAGTTGGTCTCGTCTTTGATTTTCGATCAAGGCTTTTTCGCCGCCGAAGCTATTCACGGCTTCGTAATGTTGGCGGCCATGAAATTCGATGACCATGTTTTGATTAGGTAGATAGAAATCACATTTAAGGATTCTTCGGTCTTTAAGTCCAGGAAAAGTGTGTTGTTGGATAAACGGAATATGATTTGATTCTAAAAAGCGTTTGATTTGCTCTTCGCCTTTGGAGCTATTGCAATTAGGGCAACCATTTCCACGTTGATGGTTATTTGGTGTTTGAAGAAATTCTCCATGTTTCGGACAAATCAACTTGACCATTTTTTTACCGCCCTTATAATCAACTTGACTGTAATCGTATTTCTCTCCGTGTATTTTGATGCTGTCTTGAATAAAAGCTTCAACTTCCTTCATTTGAAGTTTATGCTGATCAATAATAGCACATTGTGGGCAAGCACTACCCGTTAGGTGATTTTGCGGTTCCTGATTGAAAGCGCCATGGGTAGGGCAGATGATAGTTACTTTCTTAGTCTGATTCAGATAATGTACCTGGCTGTAATCATATTTTGATCCATGAATATTCTTTGCTTGGTGTTAAGCCATAAATAAAGCCCCGAACCTAATAGGAGTGAGGCTTTTAACTTTGCTCGTGAACTTGTATGTTGGTAAATTCTAACTTTTATAAGTATTTCGAGGGGTTGGGGGGCAGGGAGGTATTATTCTGAAAGTGATAACAATCAAAACAAATGAATTATAATTCTCGTTATTTACTCTTAAAATTCACTGATGAATAGGTTCAGTTCGGGTATTTTTTAGCTATCCAATCTTTCTTGCAAACCATTGTGTATGTTCTCTTGAAAATGCATTTTCACAGTTCATTACATATTCTGACAAGTCGTCCTCAGTTTTTATAATATTTACCTCTGATTTAATTAACATTATTTCATGAGCTGTCAAGGAATATGAGGATGATAATTCATTATGTTTTTTTGCTTGTAACCAAGTCAAAACTGATGATGATGCAACAGCAATTACTTCAATTGGTAGTTTTGCGGTAGGGTCATAAATGTTATACAATAGCAAAAGTATTGCTAATGCATGAAGCGAAACAGTCGTCCAAAACCATATTTTCGCTCTTTTCTTATTGAATTTTGACTTATTAGTATACCAAATGGCTTGATTAGTAATTCTCTCTTGTCTGTAAAAGTTAAATCTGTCTGAAAGGTTTAACTTTCTGATTTCAATCATTTTTTCTGAAATAGGTTCTTCTAAACTTGCAGAAATTCCTAATGTCCCGATTAAACTCTCATTTTGCTTAAGGATAGTTTTTAAGTCCTTTACGAAATGTTTCCTGACAATTTCAATATTATCACAGTCAATATATGGTTCTGCTCTCATCATCCAACGCCACGAGCGTGTTTTGACAGATTCTGCAACCGCTCTTCCATTATACCAAATATCTTCAGGTCTACTAACTCGGAGCCAAATCATAATAAATAAAGTCAACAAGAACAGAACTGTAGAAATGACTTTGAAAATGGGGGTGGGATAATCGTCAGCAAAAAAGGCAAAAAGAGCAGCAATAATAAGCAATGACAAATACCAAAAAATTCCTCTAAAGAATTTTTTTTGTTCTTTTTTTGCAGCAGCGTCAGCTAATTGAAATAATCCGGGTAAGTCTTTATCTTCAAACGTCATTATGGTCTTACTTTGGTTTTTTCAGAGATTGGATGACTTCTTTTGTCAAAAGCTTGGTCAATATACTTTTCTGGTTCCTGAATAAAGTCATCCCATTTTACTAATACGCAAAACCTATCATCTTTTGACCAAGAGCATTTGTTGTTAGGAATATAATAATTGTAACTAAATTCCCTAATTGTTGTTGAATCGTTAATGTTGACAAAGTTGTGAGAATTTCGGCAGGTTTGACAAATCCCTGAACCGCCATAAACTCTCGAATACATACTTGGCAATACAATACCCAAAATTCCATTTTGAGTATTTCCCTGTCCGTGATATAAGGATGCTTGAAGTTCTCTTTTAATATAACGCTGTTCATACGCACCTAAATTTTCATTACTTTGTTCACCAATTAAGAAAATTGTCACTGTTGAATCAGCTAAATAGCCTTCTCTAATAACGCTCATTATATATTCAAGATCTTCAGAGTCAATTGCTTCATTAAGTGAATGGTCTATCATATCAATATCCAAGTTGTCTTGAATATAATTTTTATATGATTCATCTTCTGTCTTAAATGATATAAATGTTCTATGTCCCATAAAATTTGTTTTTGTGTTGTTATAGTCTCCAAAAAGTTTTAGTTTTTGAGAGGCTTACCAGGTCTTTTTATTAGTGTACTTAATTGACACTAAATTAAACAATCACGCAACACAACTTTTCCTGAAAAAGTCACCGTTTTAACATGCTGATTGGCCAAAAAGCAAGCGCAGTAAGGGATTCTAAAATAGAATAGGGGAGGAGAGGGGTATGGAAATTGCGTATATATACGCTCATTTTTAGTACTTGTACAATGGGAAATTTAAGTGTCTCAAAAATAGAAAAGTTCAGTAACTGAAATTTCAAGAAATCTACGTTACAAAACTCACTTGAAATAAGTATTATGAATAGACTCATCATAAAAATTACTCATTGCTGTAATTAATTGTTGTTTTACTTGGGTTGGACTTGCGTTTTCGGGTAAGTTAATTTCTTTTTGTGTTTGAAATTCAATTATGTCTGAATTTTTATTCTTGCACAAATCATATAAGGATAGCGTAGTAAGATAATATGATTGATTTGAAATAAAATATTCTCTCATATCATTTCTATATGTTAGGATAATACTTGAACGTTCATTAAAAAGACAGAATTGTTCCTTTAAAATGAATAATGGATGAATACGATCGCTTCCTGAATTTTTCTTTAGCGGTATTTTATAATATATAAAATTACTATTCCAGTCCTCAAATGGAAAAATTAAAAATTCTTGGTTGCAAAATAAATATTGCACCAGGTGTATCTTGTCGCCATTATATGCCACGATTGGCAAAGCAGAAGTAAAAGAAAGTTTACCAAATGCATTCAATAATTTGATTTTGTTTTTCTCCTTACCATTAATTATTTCAACTGATAAATCATCGCATTCAATTTTTGCAATTATTTTAAAATCATCAGTTGTAATCAATTTAGTTAAAATGGTACAATGCTGTTTTTTCAATGAGTTCTTTTCAACAGGATTTTTTGCATTACAGCCAAAGAGCATGAATAAAATATTGAGATGCAGAAATATATTTTGTTTCATATGTTTTTTTGTGGTCATTAGTTTTCTCCTGCTTCTTTTAAAACATTTTCTGCTTTTATTTTTGCTTTTTTCAAATAATTTATTTCCTTTTCTAATTTAACGTAAGATGCCCTATCTTTTGAATTAGCAAATGTTGGATTATTATTTTTATAATCTTTCACAAGTCCTTCCTGACGTTTTTCTTTTAAAGTTATATCTTCGTCAATTACTAATATCATTCTTTTCAATGCATTAACTCCATTGTTGTATGCATTTTGAGCATAGTCGTCATTTCCAGGATCATAATTAAGCTTACCCTCTCCCGGATTTAATTTATTTTGGAGCTCATTAATTGTAAAGTTCTTTTTCATAAGTACATCTAGGACTTCCGGAAAATTATTATTCATAGTAGACTCCCACGCTTGATAACCTTCACCTATTGTTGAATAATTTAATTTAACTTTTCCTTTTTTAAGGCCCCAATAATTATTTTTATCGACACTGCTCTTTAAGTTGGATTCAACGCCATATCCTGACTCTGTAGCACTTTGTCCAAGTAAAAATATTTGACCCTTTGCAGAAAAACCTTTTTCTGAGTTTTTCATGAAAATATAAATGCCAGCAGTATTGAAATAATTTTTATGTGTTGCACTAACAGCTTGTAATCCTTCTAATTCCTTACAATCTAATAACCTATTCTCACAAAATGCGTAAGTACTATTCCAAGGAAAATCTCTAAAAAACGGATCCACCACAAAAAACCTCCCCGACCTCGGGTCATGCATTCTAAACGTATAGTTTATCGAGTTTCCTTCACCCTTAATCTCATCATCCTTTTCTTGATTCTGAAACCCAAACCTATACCCATCCAAACTCACCGTTCTGCCATCCAACTCAACACCAAAAGGGCTGTAGTCTGAGGAGTTTCTAATCCCAACCCGATGTGAAACAGAATGTGGTTAACTTCTAATATGTCAATTATATACACTGCTCGTTTGCAGTGCTGTTTTTTGCATTAAAGTGCTAAAACAGGGTTAAAATTAATAGTAAAAAATGGGTGGTTTTTGGTTCAAAATCACTCAATCTTTACATTAAAGATTGAAATTTCTTTTGAATCTAGGTGCTTTGGCGGCAAAAACTTTCAATTTCGGAGGTGAAATTTATCCGAAATCTTTAGTACATGTACTTATTTTATTAGTATATGTACTCATTTTTCTGGGTGAAAATAAAGATATTTTATGCTTGTCATAAGTGCTTATTCCCTTATTTTATTTAGGGTGTAGCTCCTTTCGAAATATTGGTTGTCTAATTTTCCTGCTCAAAAGTGCATTTTTTGTTGGCGTAACTTGCTGCAAGATTTATGCACTACTCGAGAATAAAAATTTATTTAGCGTTTTGTTCGTTTTTGCCAATCTTTCATGGCAAGGCTCAGCTTGTGCAGAAAAATGTGGGCAATCCTGATAGCTTGTTTGAAGCGTTTATTGTCTCGGCCAAACAACTCAATTTAGACTCTAGTTTTCAAAATAAATTCAGCCTAGACGCTGTTTCGGATCGTTTCAATTTTAAAGAATCAGTTCTTTCTCTTTCAGAAAACTTATCCGGGAAGGTTTCGCTCACAGACGAGTTCGGTTTGCTTACCGCATATGTGAATCCTAACTCTACAGCGCCGCTTCATGTCTTAAGAACGGAAGGCGATCTGAGGCTGCCAATATTCAATATGCCTCTGCAATTGAATTACCGCTATTCAACTTTTCAAAACCCAATTGGTGTAAATAATTACGTGCGCTTGCATTTTGACCCCGCCATGGGCAAACAACTACTTGCTTCTAAAAAGAATGAAGCAGTTCAGCAGCTCGATGAGCTGCACAGCTCTTTAGACCAAAAGCAAACCTTGCTACAAGGTAAACTCGGCATGGCCGAGGTTTACCTGTTGCAGCAAAAAGAACAGTTGTTGAACAGCGCTCAACTCCAAGAAACCTTGAATGCACAAATTGGGGAGCTTGAGTCCCAAATTCAGAATGAACAATCTGATAGCCTTAAGCAAGATTTAATTCAAAAAAAAGACAGTCTTGAACTTAAGAAAGAGGCTGTTGTAAAGCAACTCAACAAGTGCAAAGAAAACATAGAAAAACTTCAAGCAGTCTATGAAAAATTAATGAGTATGTATCAGTTGCTATTAGACTCTAAAGAACAAATTGAGGATAAAAAGCAAACCCTTCAGGCTTTCAATTCTGGTGACTTGACAAAGCCACAACTCAGTAAAATGGACCTTGGCTTGTGTTACCCTTCATTTAGCGGCTTGTCTACGAATCTCATGCCTATGAAAGGGTTTGAAACAGAATTCACAAAAGGTTTGTGGTATTACTCGGTTGCCGGCGGCATTACCCTCAATAACCTCATGGTGAGTACCAACGTGATTGACAATAAGCTCATCAATGCACAAAACTTTTTTAATCAGTTCGATTACCAAAACCTGAAAGAACAAAATTGGATGGGCATGGTCAAGACAGGTTATGGAGAAAAAGAAAGTACTCATGCTTATGTAGGCTTTAGGTATGTTACCACTGCTGTAAAAATGGGGTCTTTAGATTCTTTAAAAACACCTGGCGCAGGGTTAGAACTTGACCTGCAATGGCAACCAAAATGGCGTCCGAACATGAAGTTTGGACTTATTTATGGCAAAACATCTGTTCAAACAACGGCTGCAGACAGCACTAATAAAAATGCTTTCTCCACGCTGTTTTCTGGTGTTCGATCCAATGCAGCTTTGCTGACATATACCCAGAAAATTCCTGTGCTGAAATCAAAAGTGAAGCTGGGCGCACGTTGGATAGACCCTTTTGCCGATAACCGCAGCTTCGGGATTGTTCAGGCCAATAATTTTAGAGTAGAAGTCAAATCCAACACTAAATTGGGTTCAAACATGAGCATTGGTTTGAATGCCAGAAGGGATCAGAATAACCTTTTGAACGCCTCAGACACAACCATATTTCTGTCTTATTTTGGATGCACTCTTGAAAGTCAATTGTTTAGAAATATTCATATTTCCTTAAATGGCGCTTACCTAGCGCAACAGACCATCATTAAAAATGCCCAAAGCCAAACCCGAGGCAATTACATTGGTTCTATACAGTTGAGCAGCCCCTTTGAGCTTTTTGAAACTCCGCATTTATTTCAGTTTGTTTTTAGTGACTACTTCATAACGGATCAATTGAGTAGTGGTTCATTCACGTCTGTACAGACCAATTTGAGCTCGAAACTCAACCAAGGTATCAATCAATTTGGCTTGAGTTATTTCAAGATGAATGACCCTCAAATTTTGGATGGTCATTCTACGATTATTTCCAATGATTTCACGAAAACGGGTCGTAAGTTACAATGGACATGAGAAAATTTGGAACACTGGTTTCAGGATATTACAATCCAATTACAGTCAATGACTCATTACTAAGTGTCTGGATTCGTGGCGGTGGAGCACGCAAAGAAGTAACCAAAAGTTATTACGATCAAACGGCGTTTAACAATGTGCCGAATTTTAATCCGAACATTTTAACCCAACGCAAGCGCATTGTGCATGTGGCTTATTACGAAGTACTAGACACCAATCATTTGGAGGCGTATGACCATGCTACGCATTACGATTACGACATCCACGGAAACGTAAAAACGCTTATCCAGGACAACCAAAAAATGGAAGAAAACTTCCCGTCTTTGGCCTTCCAGCGATACAAACAAGTTGATTACACGTATGATTTGATTTCAGGCAATGTGCACCGAGTATCGGTGCAAACGGGCCATCAAGATCAATGGCACCATGCTTACCAGTACGATGCAGACAACCGCATCACCAATGCGTATACCAACAAGGAAACTCCAATTCTAAGTTCAGGGCTTCCGATTGCTTTAGAAAACGAGCTCTTGCAAAATACTGACTGGCAACGCGATGCGCGTTATCACTACTATGACCATGGGCCCTTGTCTAGAACGGAACTCGGAAAAGACATGCTCCAGGGCTTGGACTACACCTACACACTCCAAGGTTGGATGAAAGGCATCAATGCCACTTCATTGGATTCTTTGAATGACCCAGGGCTTGATGCCGCATCTGGCTTAGCAAACAATCCAAATTCATGGTTCGCCAAAGACGTCATGTCATTTGGCTTACATTATTACACTGGCGATTACATACCAATTAGTACTACACTATCTGGTAGTGCCCAAGCAAATATTGTTGGTAGTGATGTTGCGAGTTATGGTGCTGACCTTTATAACGGGAATATTCGTGCCATGCAAACAACTTTAACGCACCCAACTACATATCAAGTTTTGCCACAGGCAAATGCTTACGAATACGACCAATTGAACCGCTTGAAAAGCAGCCGAAGCTTTACCAACCTAAGTGCTAATAATTGGCAGTCTGGAAGTGTCTATTCAAATAAATATTTTAATACATTTGAATACGATGCAATGGGTAATATTTTAACCCAAAAGCGTCACAAACAAGACGGTACACAAATCGAAGACATGACCTACAGATACCAAAGAGATGCCAATGGCTTTTTGCTGAGCAATCGCTTGTATCATGTCAATGATGCCATAGACTCTACCATTGATGCTACCGATATTGACGACCAAGGCGCAGGCTTTGATCCGTTAAACATAAACATTAACGGGGCCTACAACTACGTCTATGATGAAGAAGGAAGGCTTATCAAAGATAAGTCTGAAGATATCCAACAAATAGTTTGGAGAGTTGACGGCAAAGTAAAGGAAATCAACCGCAGCACAGGCTCTACCATGCCTCGCCTCAAGTTTGATTACGACGCCATGGGCCGCCGAATTGCCAAACATGTCTATAACAACCAAACGGGCCTTCTTGAAAAGAGCACCTATTACCTTTTAGATGCCCAAGGCAACACCATGGCCACCTACGACTATGCCCAAGCGCCAAACCAAACCATGAGCTTCCAACTCAAGGAACGCCACATCTACGGCAGCTCACGCCTTGGCATGTACGCAGAATCCGTTACGTTAGTCGAAAACCCAAGTACTGAAAACAACAACACGGTTGTGAACCAAGGTTTCAAGCAGTACGAAATGACCAACCATTTAGGCAATGTCTTAACCGTAATTCACGATATCAAAATTCCGCTAAACAACGGCTCCGGCCCAGCAGTAAGTTCTTATCGTGTCGGTATTCGAACCTGCTCCGATTACAGCCCGTTTGGTGTGGAATTGGATGGTAGAACGGTGAGTGGTGGGTATAGGTTTGGGTACCAAGGTTACGAAGCCGATAATGAAATAAAAGGCAACGGAAATAGCTACACTACTGAGTTCAGGCAGTTAGATCCGAGATTGGGAAGGTGGTTGAGTGTGGATCCTGTGATTCAACCTTGGCAGAGTGCTTATTGTGCGATGGATGGTAATCCTATTTATTTCTCTGATGTAATTGGTTTTTCTACGACAGACAATATACATATTTATAGTAATGGTAAAATCAGTAAAGAAGTGACAAATGATGCTACCAATACTTATATTTATCATGAAAGTAACGGAAAAACTAAAGTTCTAGGTACGTACTCGGTTGTAAAAAATGTCAATATATCACATAATGGGATTTCAGTAACCAAAGATATGGTTGATTTGAAAGGTATAAATACTGACTTTATTAAGATAAAACCCATTCAGTCAGGAAATACATATTTAGATGCAAATTTAACCGGATCCCTTCTTGCTGCAGCATTTGAAACAAAAAAATCTACGGGAAAGAAAACTTATATAAATCAGTTAAATGGATTAAATGGGGGACATAGTGGTCATGGTTCGCTAGGAGATAGAACTGATTTGCAATATATGGGTAAAAATCATATCGAAGGACAATTGCATACATCATCCGATAATTTTGATAAAAATGCTAGCGCGGTTCTAGTAAACAACATGAGAAAATTTGGTTATACAATATTTTATACCCAAGATTCGGCAGGTTCCAAAACTCCGGCTATTGAAGGAACCATTGCAATAAATCCACATCATCATCATATTCATGGTGACGCAAGTGATAATAAAGGGACTGTTACGACATCAGTTTATAAGCCTGACGTCACGAATCCTCCTTCTGAAAAATGGGTTGATAAAATGATGAAATCAATTGGTCTTCCATCAAGTTGGCATTAATACTAACCGCTTTACCTCGATTTATGCAGAAAGTTCTACAAAAAAATACTAAATACCTATTATTACTTTTTTGTTTTTCAATAGCACCTGCTAAATACAAAAAAAATGCCATATGCTTCAATACAATTCATGCTGATTTGGGTTGCAAAATCCGACCACATAAGAATAAGGATAGTTTAAATTATACTGAGGGATTAGTTGGATTTATGTTTCAACTGCAAGAGATTGTGAAAGAAAAAAATTTTAAGAAATTAGTAAATGTTGTAGCCCAAGATGTAACAGTCAGCTATGGTGAAGCTATTTATGGGAAAAGTAAATTTAAAGAATATTGGAGGGATATAAACAACCAAGAATTATTGTGGGAGATTTTACAACGTATGTTAACTTTAGGTGGCGATAACTATAAATACCAAAATCAAAATGCTTTTATTTTTCCGTATCTTAAAAATGAACGCTTCTATTATGGAGTGAAAAAAGAATGGTTCAATTTAGCCGTTATTACAGACTCTGCCGTACCCCTTTACGATGACTCAAATCATAAATTATTGGAATCATTGAGTTATGACATAGTCGAAATCACTGACCACTCAGAACCTGGCTTATCAAAAATATCTACGATTTGCGGAAATAAAAAAGGATGGGTACAAGACGATAAATTATATACTTGCATAGATTATACAATGATATTATTAAAAGATAAAAATAAAATTTGGAAAATTAAGGTACTATCCACAGATTAACTGAATTTATTAGTTTCCAAATTAAGGAGGTCGTCTGGAAATAATTAATTCAAAAACAAGAAGAGATACAAATAAATCAAAAGTTAGGCATGAATATTAAATCGAACTTCAATGAAAATGTAACTGACCTCCCCCAAATAATTCGAAACAAAAATAAATAGATTTTTCCAGCAGTTAAATTCGACTTAATCTCGTAAGGTATAATGCCACTTTGAAAAATAAAATTTACCTCCCAACCTTCCCCTTGTGTCGGTATTCGAACCTGCTCCGATTACAGTCCATTTGGTGTGGAATTGGATGGTAGAACGATGAGTGGTGGGTATAGGTTTGGGTTTCAAGGTAAAGAGAAAAAAGATGAGATTTACGGAGAGGGCAATTATGTTGACTATACATACAGAGGGTATAATCTAAGAGTAGGACGTTTCTTTGCTGTTGACCCTTTAGCTGCAAAATACCCCTACTATTCATCATATCAATTTAGTGGCAATAGGGTTATTGACATGATTGAGTTAGAAGGATTAGAGCCTACCGAATCAGGTTCTTATGGTGGGCAAGGTGCTATTGCTCCACAATTAGATGAAGAAGGCAATGCTGTTGAGGGGACAGAAAACCAAAGATGGACTTGGAATAATGATACTTGGAACCCTACAAAAATTGGAGTAACTCAAAATGAATTAACGACTCTTTTTCCAAAGGGAAATAGTGGGTTGTTAAAAACTATGGAAACTACCCTCAATCTTGAAAGTAGTACCTATGGAATAGCTTCGCAAACAGAGCTTAATTCTTTTATAGCACAAACAGGGTTTGAAACGGCTGGTTTTACAAAATTAACCGAGAACTTAAATTATAGTTTAGCAGGACTTAGAGCAAATTTCAATAGACTTGATAAGTATTCGGACGAATATCTCAATGAAGTAAGGACAGATGCTAACAAGTTAGCCGTTTTGCTATATGGTGGTAGTGGAAATGGAATTGATTATAGGGGTAGAGGATTAATTCATACAACTTGGGAGGGTAATTATAAAAACGCAAGTGATAGCTATAACGAAATGTATGGAACAAATTATGACTTTACAAAAAATCCTACTTTGTTATCAACGGATCACCAAATAGCTGTGAGAAGCGCGCTAATTTTCTTCAAAACAAATGGTTTGTTCGGAATGTCTAATTTTAATATCAATGACGTTAGTAAAAAAGTTAATTTCTATGACAAGCAATCATTTACTAAAAGAAGTGCCTTATTTGACAAAGTAAATTCCGTAATAAAATGAGAGTATTGATTGTATTCGTTGTATTGAATAGCTTTTGTAATTGTTCCTTTACGACTAAAATAATGAAAAATAAGTCAAATAACGAAGTCAAGGAACTTCTAATTGGCAAGTGGATTTTAACAACTGATGATGAGTATGTCATTGATATAAAAGAGGACGAAATAAAATACTTCTACAAAGGAAAAATCGATGAAAGAAACCCTATTGATTTCGTGTTTTACGACTCGTTAGAATATTATAAAACAAAAAGTAATGCTTTCGATTTTATGAAGGACGGCGAGTTACACTCAATGGTAGAATTAATCGAATATGCAAATCAGGGAAAAGATACTGTTGTTAATACAATAATCTATATTGATAAAAATGGAATGGATTTAATAAGAAGAAATAGAAGCGCTAGTTTTAGAAAATTAGAATAACCATTTGGCGCGGATTTGCAATCCGTGAAGATACTTTTCATCGAACCGCAAACTTGTTTTCCAATCACTCTTTTTTCATATATTTAACAGTAAGACGAAGAAATACAAAGCAACGATTCCCGGAAAAGCCTATTTCATAACAATTACTACAGTAAATTGGATAGACCTTTTTACCCGTTTGGAACGGTAAGCTTTCTCCAAAACTGAAACGTTTTGAAATAGAGTAGGCAAGACCAAAATAAAATCAAGGAATTACGTAGTAATTCACACGGAACATCAGGAATTTTATGGTAATTACTCAGGAATCAATTGTAAAATCAAGGAATTCCTGAGTAATTATTAGGAATTATAAGGAATTCTGCGGGAATTAACCCTTCATATCCTCAAAACTAAATACCCTAGTAGTTTCAGCATCCAAGCGGTGTTGTGCTAATCGTACATATCTGTAGAATTCTTTGCTATTGGGGGCGTGGCCAGAGATGCGGCGAACGAGCATTTCGTCCATTCCGGATTCGAGCATGATGGAAATGGCGGTGCGGCGCATGGTATGGGAGCTGACGTGATCGGAAAGTTTAAGTTTGCGTTTGGTTTTGGCGTCTTTTTGTCTCACAATAATTTTGCCTTTGCGCTCCCGGACTTTATCTAGATGGATGTTTTCGGGTAGGAGGTTGGCTAATTCTTTTAACCGTCGATTGAAGTGCTGAAGCGTGATTTGGGGCAGGAGGTAAGGGCTTTTTAGGGCATGTTTTTCTATAATTGCTGTGCAGTAGGAGGGAAGGCGCATTCGGGTTTCAATCTGGGTTTTGGAGGCTCGCACGTCGAGGTAATAGTGGTCGTTTTTCTTTTGAAGATGTCGTTTGGTTAATTGTTTTAAGTCAGAATAGCGAAGGGCTACGGTGCAGCCAAATACAAAAATGTCACTGATGTCTTCTAGTTTGGACGCTTTGATTTTTTGATCAATTTCCGGATCATGCATGAGAGCAAACAACTGATGTTTGGAAAGCGCAACTACCGGTATCTCATCCTTGGGCACAAAGAATTGTAAATGATAATTGCCCACATACATGTGCAAATCTTTGTTCAAGTAATTGTAAAACGCACGCCAGTTTCTAATGAGTAAGCCAATGTAATTATCAAACATCCCTTTTCCATAAAGATAGGTGGTAAAGTGTTTGTAAAGCCGAGCGTGGTAATTGTTGGCTGCTGCTCTTTCTCTAAGTGTCAAGTTAAGGTCATTGTACAAACGCAACTCTATTTTTTTGGTCTGAGCAAAAGCCCGCAAATGATTCAGCAAAGCAGTATAGTTCTTCAGCGTTCCTTTTGAAATCCGCTGCCCATCGGTTCTATTGTGTCTACCACCTTGCATGGAAGCAAGCATTTGTTCATACAGCTCAAAATAACGAGCCTCATTGTAAAATTTAGTCTTTTGTGTTCGCATGATTTTTTTTGCTTGCTCATACGATTGGTTTGAGAAAAGGTACTAGAAATACTAGTAGCTTTACCCGAATTGCATTAGGGTATAAATACTATTTAAATTAGTACTTGTACTAATTTGAAGCAACAATCAAAATAACTGATGTGCCCTGTAAGTCAATGTGATACTAGTATTACTATATAATTGAGTCGAAAAATACCCGCTAGATAATTTCTATTTTTGGTCACTAACCAATTAAACTTAACATTATGTCTTTTAACGGAAACGAAGGGGAATTTGTAACTTTGAATGACGCATCTCGCTGGACAGCTAACTATCGAAATACGATACAACCTGGGGATGTGATTGCCGAATTCCAAGGTAAAGAAAAGTTACTCGAATTGTTGAATCAAGAGGGTTGTGTTGGAATTCGTTTTTACTATGCAATCAATGATGAAGGTAAAAAAGTTTTAGTTCTGGTCGGTGCAGATAGTGATGAGAATGATATGGAGAATGGGTTGATTTTGGATAAGAGTTTTAGATGCCCTCCTTATTGTTCGACGAAAAATAAACTAAATTCTTAATGAATTATTTTGACTTTTTAGATACAATAAAAATTCTAAGTCATATTCCGGCTTTAATATTTTTAATGCAGAAAAAGAAAATAGTAGTTGTAGAATTTAATGTTTTATTTCTGCTTATTATTATGAGTTTATCAAGCCAAATTTTAAGTCTGATTTTTTTCTGGTCGCATATTAATGTCTTTCCTGTTTTCCACATTTGGATGTTTGTGAGATTCATTTTGTTACTAGAATTTTTTAAGCGCGATAAATTACTAGAAGGTCAAATTAAGTTTATTTATTTTCTAGGAACTTTAGTCTTTATTTATGAATCATTGATATGTAAACTTTGGCTTCAAAACAATGAGTTATTTACCATTTTTTCCAATGTATTCATTTCTTATTTTTCACTTCGTTTGATTTTGAAATGTTTTAGTAGAGTAGTTTTTTCAACTCAAGATAATTTTAAATTGATTCTTTATATTATCTTTTTTGTTTCCAATTCAAGTGCCCTGATTCTTAGTATTTATGAAACAGAAATTAGGCAAGAAACATCGGGTTACGCATTTTTTCTTGTTCTATTTTATTGTCTACTGGATATAATCCAAAACTTTGGAATAACATACTCATTATGGAAATTGAAAGAAGCTTAATTCAACTGATTCTTTCAGTTTTATTCACCAGCGGGTTGTCTGCCGGTATGGTGTTCGTGTTGTTTACTTCGTACAAGAAACGCAAGAGGCTTGAGGCAGCGCATGAGCGGGCAATGCAAGAAAAAGAGCTCGAGCTGATCAATGCAGTGGTGAAAGCCCAGGAAGATGAGCGCGCTGAGATTGCAAGAAATTTGCATGACGACGTAGGGGCTATTCTTTCCATGACGCAGCAGAAAATTT
>JACCDG010000997.1_pt1 | contig 18418 bp, 15 predicted proteins | sample 7442471 | NCBI WGS metagenome assembly JACCDG01 (sample SAMN15323444, study PRJNA562643) | freshwater metagenome | isolation source: river surface water | place: USA:Blue River Watershed | collected 2017-08-17 | reverse complement strand
GCCGTCGAGATCCACGCCGCCCACGGCTACCTGCTGCACCAGTTCCTCTCGCCCCTCACCAACCGGCGGACCGACCGCTGGGGCGGCAGCTTCGAGAACCGCACCCGGCTGGTCCGGGAGGTGGTCACCGCGGTGCGCGCGGCCTGGCCCGAGGGCCTGCCCCTGCTGATTCGCTTTTCGGCCACCGACTGGGTCGAAGGCGGCTGGGACGTCGACCAGACGGTGGAACTGTGCCGGCAGCTGAAGAAGCTGGGCGTCGACCTGGTGGACGTCTCCAGCGCGGGCACGGTGCCCGACGCAAAGATCACCGTGGGCCCCAACTACCAGGTGCCCTTTGCCCACCGCATCCGCCAGGAGGCGGGCATTCCGGTCGCCGCCGTGGGCCTGATCACCGAGCCGGCCCAGGCCGAGGCCATCCTGGCCGAGGGCCAGGCCGACCTGGTGCTGGTGGGCCGCGAGGTGCTGCGCAATCCCTACTGGCCGCTGCAGGCCGCCCAGGCCCTGGACGAGCCGGCGCCCTACCCCCTGCAGTACCTGCGGGCCCTGCCGGCCGGCGCGAAGGCGCCGGAAAGGAAAAAGCCCGCCTGAGAGACCCGGGCGGGCTTGGGATCGGGGCTCCCGCGCGGCACCTGGCCACGGCGGGATCCGTCTGAACGCGGACTCAGGCGCAGTGCTCGGCGATGTAGCGCTTGACGCCTTCGACGTCGGCCTTCATCACCGTCACCCGCTTGGGCAGCTGCTCGATGCCCTCGAAGCCGGCCGGGCGCTCGGGCTCGCGGCCCAGGGCCTCGACGATGGTCGAAGCGAACTTGATGGGCAAAGCGGTCTCGAGCACGATCATCGGCACACCTGGCTGCAGCTGCTCGCGCGCCACCTTCACGCCGTCGGCGGTGTGGGTGTCGATCATCGTGCCGAAGCGCTCGAAGGTGTCCTTGATGGTGGCCAGGCGGTTGGCGTGTGTGCTCTTGCCGCTGGCGAAGCCGTAACGCTCACGCGCCGTGGCGACCTCGTTGGCCAGGGAGAACTGGCCCTTGGCCGACAGCTCGGGGCCGAACAGCGCGCGGGTGCGCTCGCCGTCGCGGCCCAGCAGGTCGAACACGAAGCGCTCGAAGTTGCTCGCCTTGGAGATGTCCATCGAGGGGCTCGAGGTCTCGTAGGTGTCGGCGCTGCCCCGCACCCGGTAGGTGCCGGTGCGGAAGAACTCGTCGAGGACGTCGTTCTCGTTGGTGGCGGCGACCAGGTGCGCGATGGGCAGGCCCATCATGCGGGCCACATGGCCGGCGCAGATATTGCCGAAGTTGCCCGAGGGCACGGTGAAGCTCACCTGCTGGTCGTTCGACTGCGTCGCCTGGAAGTATCCGGCGAAGTAGTACACCACCTGGGCCACGAGACGCGCCCAGTTGATCGAGTTGACGGTGCCGATGCGCCACTGGCGCTTGAAGGCCAGGTCGTTCGACACCGCCTTCACGATGTCCTGGCAGTCGTCGAACACGCCCTCGATGGCGAGGTTGTGGATGTTGGCGTCCTGCAGGCTGAACATCTGCGCCTGCTGGAAGGGGCTCATGCGGCCGTGCGGCGAGGTCATGAAGACGCGCACGCCCTTCTTGCCCTTCATCGCGTACTCGGCGGCGCTGCCGGTGTCGCCGGAGGTGGCGCCCAGGATGTTCAGCTCCTCGCCGCGGCGCGCCAGCTCGTACTCGAACAGGTTGCCCAGGAGCTGCATGGCCATGTCCTTGAAGGCCAGCGTGGGGCCGTTGGACAGGGCCTCGAGGTACAGGCCGTCCTCCAGCTTGCGCAGGGGCACGATCTCGGGCGTGCCGAACACTTGGGCGGTGTAGGTCTTGCGGCAGATCGCGCGCAGGTCGTCTGCCGGGATGTCGTCGATGTACAGCGAGAGGATCTCGAAGGCCAGGTCCGCGTACGGCAGGCCACGCCAGCGCGCCAGGGTGGCGGCGTCGACCTGCGGGTAGCGCTCGGGAAGGTAGAGGCCGCCGTCGGGCGCCAGGCCCTCCAGCAGGATCTCGCAGAAGTGCTTGCGGTCGGGGTGACCGCGGGTCGACAAATACAGCATCAGGCGAGTTCTTCCTTGCGGATGCGGGTGATGGGCGCCAGCACCGTGGGCAGGGCCTGGAGCTTGGCCAGCACGTCGTTCATGGTGCCTTCCCGGGCGTCATGGGTCAGGATGATCAGATCGGTCTGCTTCTCGCCTTCGCCGGCTTCGCGCTGGAGTACCGCGTCGATGCTGATGCCGGCACGGGCCAGCAGGCCGGTGACCTCGGCCAGCACGCCGGCCTGGTCGGCCACGCGCAGGCGCAGGTAGTAGCTGGTGACGACCTCGGCCATCGGCAGCACCGGCAGCTCGGACATCTGGTCCGGCTGGAAGGCCAGGTGCGGCACGCGGTGGGCGGGGTCGGAGGTGTGCAGGCGGGTGATGTCCACCAGGTCGGCGATCACCGCGCTGGCGGTGGGCTCGCTGCCCGCGCCCTTGCCGTAGTAGAGGGTGGTGCCGACGGCGTCGCCGTGGACCATGACCGCGTTCATCGCGCCCTCGACGTTGGCCAGCAGGCGCTTGGCCGGCACCAGGCTCGGGTGCACCCGCAGCTCGATGCCCTTGTCGGTGCGCTTGGTGATGCCCAGGAGCTTGATGCGGTAGCCCAGTTGCTCGGCGTAGCGGATGTCCTGCGCGCCCAGCTTCGTGATGCCTTCCACATAGGCCTTGTCGAACTGCACCGGGATGCCGAAGGCGATGGCCGACATGATGGTGGCCTTGTGCGCGGCGTCCACGCCCTCGATGTCGAAGGTCGGGTCGGCCTCGGCGTAGCCCAGGCGCTGGGCTTCCTTCAGGACCACGTCGAAGTCCAGTCCCTTGTCACGCATCTCGGACAGGATGAAGTTGGTGGTGCCGTTGATGATGCCGGCCAGCCACTGCAGGCGGTTGGCGGTCAGGCCCTCGCGCAGCGCCTTGATGATCGGGATGCCCCCGGCCACGGCGGCCTCGAAGGCCACCATCACGCCCTTCCTGTGGGCGGCGGCGAAGATCTCGGTGCCGTGCACGGCCAGCAGCGCCTTGTTGGCGGTGACCACGTGCTTGCCGGCCTCGATGGCCTCCATCACCAGCTGGCGGGCGATGCCGTAACCGCCAATCAGCTCGATGACGATGTCGATCTCGGGGTTGGCGATGACGGCGCGGGCGTCATTGACCACCTTGGCGCTGGCGCCGACCACGGCCTGCGCGCGGGCGGTGTCCAGATCGGCCACCATGGTCACTTCGATGCCGCGGCCGGCGCGGCGCTTGATCTCGGCCTGGTTGCGCTGCAGGACGTTGAAGACGCCGCTGCCGACGGTGCCGATGCCCAGGAGGCCGACTTGGATGGGTTTCATTTCTTGGAGTGACGGTTGCGATACTGTTCGAGGAAGCGGGCGATGCGGTTGATCGCCTCGCGCAGGTCGTCTTCATGCGGGAGGAAGACGATGCGGAAATGGTCGGGGGCCGCCCAGTTGAAGCCGGTGCCCTGCACCAGCATCACCCGGGTCTCCTGCAGCAGCTCGAGGAAGAACTGGCGGTCGTCCTTGATCGGGTACACCGCCGGGTCGAGGCGCGGGAACATGTACAGGGCCGCCTGGGGCTTCACGCAGGTGACGCCGGGAATGGCGGTGATCAGCTCATAGGCCAGGTCGCGCTGGCGGCGCAGGCGGCCGCCGGGTTTGACCAGGTCGTCGATGCTCTGGTAGCCACCCAGCGCGGTCTGGATCGCCCACTGGCCCGGCACGTTGGCGCACAGGCGCATGTTCGAGAGCATGTTCAGGCCCTCGATGTAGTCGGCACCGGCCTTCTTGTCGCCCGAGACCACCAGCCAGCCGGCGCGGTAGCCGCAGGAACGGTAGCTCTTGGAAAGCGAGTTGAAGGTCAGCGTGAGCACGTCCTCCGACAGGCTGGCGATGGCCGTGTGCTTGACGTCGTCGTACAGCACCTTGTCGTAGACCTCGTCGGCCAGGATCACCAGGCCATGCTGGCGGGCGATGGCCACGATCTCCTTGAGCAGCTCGTCGGAGTACAGCGCGCCGGTCGGGTTGTTCGGGTTGATGACGACGATGCCCTTGGTGCGGGGCGTGATCTTCCTGCGGATGTCGTCGAGGTCGGGCATCCAGCCATTGGCCTCGTCGCACAGGTAGTGCACCGGCTTGCCGCCCGAGAGGGTGGTGACCGCGGTCCACAGCGGGTAGTCGGGGGCGGGCAGCAGCAGCTCGTCGCCGTCATTGAGCAGGCCGTTGGTGGCCATGGCGATCAGCTCGCTGGCGCCGTTGCCCAGGTAGATGTCATCCAGGGTCACGCCCTTGATGCCCTGCTCCTGGGTCCGGTGCATGACCGCCTTGCGCGCGGCGAAGATGCCCTTGCTGTCCGAGTAGCCTGCCGAGTTGGGCAGGTTGCGGATCATGTCCTGCTGGATCTCCTCGGGCGCATCGAAGCCGAACACGGCGAGGTTGCCGATGTTGAGCTTGATGATCTTGTGACCCTCCTCCTCCATGCGACGGGCGGCGTCCATGATGGGACCGCGGATGTCGTAGAGGACGTTGGCCAGCTTGGCCGATTTGTGGATGGTCTTCAAGGCTTTCTCCGGAGAGGGGGCGCAGAGGTGAAAACCTATAATTTGACCACAGTTGACCCGCCATGAAGCTCCAGCCCGACCGCTCCTCCGCCCCTACCCTCACTGGCCACGGCCCCGGCTGGGTCGCGGTCGACGGTGAGCGCATCCACCACAGCGTGATCGTGGGCTCCGAGGGCCAGCGCATCGCCTGGTCCGGCAGCCGTTTCGAGGACCTGGGCCCGGCCCAGTTCGAGCAGCTGGCCCAGCTGGACGTGGAGGTGCTGATCTTCGGCAGCGGCAGCCGCATCCGCTTCCCCCGCCCGGCCTGGCTGGCTCCCCTGGTGGCCCGGCGCATCGGGCTCGAGACCATGGACACCGCGGCGGCCTGCCGGACCTACAACATCCTGGCCCAGGAGGGCCGCCGGGTCGCGGCCGCGCTTCTGGTGGAATCGGCGCCCGCCGGGTGAGCCCGGGCCGCTTCAGACGGCACACAGGTCATTTCGGTTAAAATTCGCGGTTCCCGAGAAGCCGGGGGCGCCCCTGGCGCTGCCGGTCCCGGCCGCCAAATCGAGCCCCACCTGTCACACGAGAATTGCATCCCATGGCGATCGTTGTCAACAAACCCATCCCCGAGTTCGAAGCGAATGCCACCGGCGGCATCAAGGTGTCCAACACCTCCCACCTGGGACAGGTGATGGTGCTGTACTTCTACCCCAAGGACAACACCCCGGGCTGCACCACCGAGGCCATGCAGTTCCGCGACAAGTACAAGGACTTCGTCAAGGCCGGCGCCACCGTCTTCGGCGTCTCGCGCGACAACATGAAGTCCCACGACGACTTCAAGGCCAAGCTGGAGCTGCCCTTCGAGCTCATCGCCGACACCGAGGAAAAGATGTGCCACATGTTCGGCGTGGTCAAGAACAAGATCATGTACGGCAAGAAGGTCAAGGGCATCGAGCGCTCCACCTTCCTGGTCGGCGCCGACGGCCTCCTCAAGCAGGAATGGCGCGGCCTCAAGGTCCCCGGCCACGTGGACGAAGTCCTCAAGGCGGTCAAGCTCCTCAAGAAGGCGGCCTGAGGCCGGCCAACTCGACACCCTGATTCGCCCCCCGGGTTACGCGCCCTGGTCATCCGGGGTGTGCATAATGGGTCCATGCCCCTGGAACTGACGCCTCGCGTCACCCTTGCCGAACAAGACCCCACAAGCCGCCCGGCTCGCCTGGCGGCTTTTTCGTTTTTCTAGCCTGCCCCCCGGGGTTCTTCCGACCTATGCCGCTGCCTCCCGCCCCCACCCAACGTGCCGCCCGGCTTACCCCCGAGGCCTACGACGCCCCGGCGCGCGCCACGCACCGGACGGCCCGCAAATCCCCGGCCACCACGGCCGAGGCCAGCCCGCTGCCGGAGCGCCCGCAACTGGAGGACTTCAGCCCCCGCGCCGGCATGGTCGGCGGCCACGGCAGTGAGGCCGCCCTGCTGGCCGACGCCGAGGAGCTGGCGGTCGCCGAGCCCGCCCATACGGCCCGCTCCCCCGTCCCCAGCCAGGCACCAGCCGGCCGCCGCAAGGGCGCCGGCGCCGCGGCGGTGAGTGCCCCGGCGGCCCAGCCCCGCCCCCGCAAGACCGCCCGCGCCACCGGCCCCACCAAGCTCTTCGTGCTCGACACCAACGTGCTGATGCACGACCCGATGAGCCTGTTCCGTTTCGAGGAGCACGACATCTTCCTGCCGATGATCGTGCTGGAGGAGCTCGACGGCCACAAGAAGGGCATGACCGAGGTGGCCCGCAACGCCCGCCAGGCCAGCCGCTCGCTGGACGCGCTGGCCGCGACCCAGGGCGCCGACATCGCCAGCGGCCTCAAGCTCGCCTCCATCGGCCATGCCGAGGCCGGCGGCAACCTCTTCTTCCAGACCCAGGCCCTCACCAACCCGCTGCCGGCCAGCCTCCCCCAGGGCAAGGCCGACAACCAGATCCTGGGCGTGGTCCAGGCCCTGCGCGAGCAGCAGCCGGGCCGGGACGTGGTGCTGGTGTCCAAGGACATCAACATGCGGGTCAAGGCCCGGGCCCTGGGCCTGGCCACCGAGGACTACCGCAACGACAAGACCATCGACGACCTGGACCTGCTGTACTCCGGGTCCCTGGCCCTGCCGGCCGACTTCTGGGCCAAGCACGGCAAGACCGTGGAGAGCTGGCAGTCGGGCAGCCACACCTTCTACCGGATCAGCGGCCCCATCGTGCCGGCCCTGCTGATCAACCAGTTCGTCTACTTCGAGGCCCCGGGTGAGCCCAGCCTCTACGCCCGCGTGACCGAGATCCGCGGCAAGACCGCCGTCCTCAAGACCCTCAAGGACTACGGCCACCTCAAGAACGCAGTCTGGGGCGTGACCACCCGCAACCGAGAGCAGAACTTCGCCATGAACCTGCTCATGGACCCCGAGGTGGACTTCGTCACCCTCACCGGCACGGCCGGCACCGGCAAGACCCTGATGGCCCTGGCCGCAGGCCTGACCCAGGTGCTGGACGACCGCCGCTACACCGAGATCATCATGACCCGGGCCACGGTGAGCGTGGGCGAGGACATCGGCTTCCTGCCCGGCACTGAGGAAGAAAAGATGGGCCCCTGGATGGGCGCCCTCGACGACAACCTCGAGGTGCTGGCCAAGACCGAGACCAGCGCCGGCGAATGGGGCCGCGCGGCCACCAACGAGCTCATTCGCAGCCGCATCAAGATCAAGAGCCTGAACTTCATGCGCGGGCGCACCTTCCTGAACAAGTACCTGATCATCGACGAGGCCCAGAACCTCACGCCCAAGCAGATCAAGACGCTCATCACCCGCGCGGGGCCGGGCACCAAGATCATCTGCATGGGCAACCTGGCCCAGATCGACACGCCCTACCTCACCGAGGGCTCCTCGGGCCTGACCTTCGCGGTCGACAAGTTCAAGGGCTGGCCCCACAGCGGGCACATCACCCTGGCGCGCGGCGAGCGCTCGCGCCTGGCGGACTTCGCCTCGGAAGTCCTCTGAGGTTGGCCGACCTCCAGCGGAAAGGGCCCCGAGGGGCCCTTTTCCTTTGCCGGCGCCCTGTCGCTGGCGCGCCGCGTGCAGGCGCTCAGAAGTAGTCGCCGCCCTCGCCCCCACTGGCCAGGGACTCGAACTTGGTCAGCGGCTTCAGGAAGGCCAGCTTGGCGGTGCCCGTCGGGCCGTTACGCTGCTTGCTGATGATCACCTCGGCGACCCCGGGCTCCTTGGAGTCCTTGTTGTAGTAGTCGTCGCGGTAGATGAACATGATCACGTCCGCGTCCTGCTCGATGGCGCCCGATTCACGCAGGTCGGACATCATGGGGCGCTTGTCGGTGCGCTGTTCCACGCCGCGCGAGAGCTGCGACAGCGCGATCACCGGGCAGCCCAGTTCCTTGGCCAGCATCTTCAGGCCCCGGGAGATTTCGCCCACCGCGGTGGCGCGGTTCTCGTCGCTCATGCTGCCCGACACGCTCATGAGCTGCAGGTAGTCGATGACGATCAGGCCGAGCTTGCCGCCGCACTTGCGCGCCAGGCGGCGGGCGTTGGCGCGCAGCTGGCTCACGGTCAGGCCGGGCGTCTCGTCGATGTTGAGCTGGATGTTGCGGAGCTTCTCGATCGCCTCGGTCAGGCGCGGCCACTCCTCGTCGGTGAGCTTGCCGGTGCGCAGGTGGCCCTGGTCGATGCGGCCGATCGAGCCCACGATACGTACCGCCAGCTGGGCGGCGCCCATTTCCATCGAGAACACCGCCACCGGCAGCTCCTCGTTCAGCGCCACGTGCTCGGCGATGTTGATCGCCAGCGAGGTCTTGCCCATGGAGGGACGGGCCGCCAGGATGATCAGGTCGCCGGCCTGCAGGCCGGAGGTCATGCGGTCGAGGTCGTAGAAGCCGGTGGGCACCCCGGTGATGTCGTTGGGGTTGTCGGCCATCTCCTGGACGCGGTCCATCAGGTCGACCACCAGCGAGCCCATGTCCTGGAAGCCCTCCTTCATCCGCGAGCCTTCCTCGCCGATGGAGAAGATCTTCTGCTCGGCCTCGTCGAGGATCTTCTCGACCGCCTTGCCCTGGGTGTTGAAGGCGGCGGTGGAGATCTCGTCGGAGGCGCTGACCAGTTTGCGCAGGATCGCCCTTTCGCGAACGATCTCGGCGTAGCGGCGGATGTTGCCCGCGCTGGGCACGTACTGCGCCAGCGAGTTGAGGTAGGACAGCCCGCCCACCTCGTCGGCCTTGCCCAGGCTCTGGAGCGCCTCGAAGACCGTGATCACGTCGGCCGGGCGGTTGCCCTCGACCAGCGTGTAGATGGACTCGAAGATCTGCCGGTGCTCATAGCGGTAGAAGTCGCCGGGGCTCAGCAGGTCGGCGATGCGGTCCCAGGCCTCGTTGTCCAGGAGCAGGCCACCCAGCACGCTGGATTCGGCCTCGATCGAGTGCGGCGGCACGCGCAGCTGCGCGATCTCGCGGTCACGCGGGAAATCGTCTTCGACGGGGGTCAGTACTGCAGACATCTCTTTTGATCCAGCCCCACATGGTATGCCGGCCAGACGGCCGGGTCACGGGACAACCCTGTGGATAAGCCGTGCCCAACAGGGGGACAAGCGTGGGACAAGCAATGAAAAAGCCGCCCGCAGGCGGCTTCTTCGGTGGCGTGGGGCCGCTCAGGCGGTCTCGCCGTAGACGGTCACGTTGATGTCGACCACCACGTCGGTGTGCAGGGCCACCGAGACGGTGCTGTCGCCGACCATCTTGATCGGGCCATTGGGCATGCGCACCTGGGCCTTGGCGACCGGGTAGCCGTTCTTGCCCAGTTCTTCGGCGATGTCGAAGTTGGTCACGGAGCCGAACAGGCGGCCATCGACGCCGGCCTTCTGGGTCAGCTTGACGGTGGTGCCGGACAGCTTCTCGCCCTGGGCCTGGGCCTCGGCCAGCTTGGCAGCGGCGGCCTTTTCCAGTTCGGCGCGCTTGGCTTCGAAGTCGGCCTTGTTCTGGGCGGTGGCGCGGCGGGCGCGGCCGGACGGGATCAGGAAGTTGCGGGCGTAGCCGTCCTTGACCTTGACGATGGAGCCCAGGTCGCCGAGGTTGATCACCTTCTCGAGCAGGATGATTTCCATGGTGTTCTCCTCTTAGATGCGATGCTGGTCGCTGTAGGGCACCAGGGCCAGGAAGCGGGCGCGCTTGATGGCGGTGTTCAGCTGGCGCTGGTAGATGGCGCGGGTGCCGGTCAGGCGGGCCGGGATGATCTTGCCGTTTTCGGCGATGAAGTCACGCAGGGTGTCGACATCCTTGTAGTCGATCTCTTCGACGCCGGCGACGGTGAAGCGGCAGAAGCGCTTGCGCTTGAACAGCAGCGATTGGGTGTTGCGCTTCGGACGCTTGTCCTTGTTGAATTTCTTGAACGTGGCCATGTGGGACCTCTCGAAAAATCAGTCTTGTTGAAACTCTTGGATATGGAGCACAGGGTGCTTGCCGTTGCGCGGGGTGGACAGGAAACCGGCGAATCGCCAGTGGCTCCCGACCGCCTGCCGGACCAGGGTCTCCGCCTGCGGCCCGAAGGCCACGGCCCGGATCGCCGCTTTCACCTGCCGCTTGCCGCCTGCCTCGATGACCTCGGACTCGTGTTCGAGCTGGAGGTCGAGGGCGGGCAGTCCGGCCGGGGTGTATCGCAGGGGCTTGGCCTCGGCGATGACGGCGCTCAGGAGAACCTGGTTCACGCGCGCGGCTGGCGCATCAGGCCTGCTGCTGGAACTCCGCTTGCTGGGCCTTGCGGGCCTCTTCGCGCTCGACGGTCTTCATCATGGAAGACGGGCCGGTGTCGGCCTTCTTCTTGACGACGGTCAGGTGGCGCAGCACGGCGTCGTTGAAGCGGAAGGCGTGCTCCAGTTCACCCATCACGGCCTGATCGGCCTCGATGTTGACGCAGAGGTAATGGGCCTTGGCCAGCTTGTTGATCTGGTAGGCCAGTTGACGGCGGCCCCAGTCTTCAACGCGGTGGATCTTGCCGCCGCCGGCGGTGATCATGCCCTTGTAGCGCTCGAGCATGGCGGGAACCTGCTCGCTCTGATCCGGGTGGATCAGCAAGACGATCTCGTAATGACGCATGGATACTCCTTGAGGATGGAAGCCACCTGGTTCGACACGAATTCCTCGCGGAATTCGATCGGAGCGGGCCCCTGCGTGGAGGACCCGCCCTGCCCGCGGGACAACCCCGAAGGCGCAGTGTGGCAAGGCAAAGCCGGCCATTGTAGCAGCTTGGCCCGGCGCCTCTCCCGGGGAAGGCTCAGGCCGCCTGCCCCGGCCCGGCTGCCCGTCCCAGCGCCCGGCTCAGCGCCCGATCCAGGCCGCTGACCACGAGCAGGGTGGCGAGGCCCGCCGCCACCCCGAACACCCCCCCCGCCACCGGCAGGATGCCGCCCCAGTTCGGGCCGGCCTGCTGCCCGGTCAGGGCCAGGAACCAGGGAGCCTGGGCCGCCATGTAGTAAGTGGTGGTCACCAGGCCCACCGACATGCCAGCCACCGCCCCCAGGGACGAGGCGCCACGCCAGAAGATGCCCGCCACCAGGGCCGGCACCAGGGCGCTGGCGGCGAGCGAGAAGGAGGCGGTGACCAGGGAAATGATGTCCGAGGGCTTGAGCATGGCCACCACCGCCGCGAGCACCGCCACCGCCAGCAGGGCGAACTTGGACAGGACCACCCGCTGCTCGGGCGAGGCCCTATCGCTCACGTCGGGCACGTACAGGTCGCGCACCAGCGCGCTGCTGAGGGTCAGCAGGAGGGCATCGGCCGTCGACAGGGCCGCCGCCAGGCCGCCCGCCGCCACCAGCCCGGAGACCACGAAGGGCAGCCCGCCGATCTCGGGCGTGGCCAGCATGATGACGTCGGCGCCCAGCTGGATCTCGCCGAACTGCACGATGCCGTCGCCGTTGACGTCCCGCACCGAGACCAGGGCGGAGTCGACCCGCCCCCACTGGACGATCCAGGCCGGCAGCGACTCGTAGCGAATGCCGGTCAGGCCGCTCATCACCTCGAACTTGACCAGCACCGCCAGGGCCGGCGCGGCGATGTAGAGGATGCCGATGAAGAACAAGGCCCAGGCGACCGAGCTGCGCGCCTGCGCCACCGAGCTGGCGGCGTAGAAGCGCGTCACCAGGTGAGGCAGGCCCACGGTCCCCAGCATCAGGCACAGCATCAGGGCCAGGAAGTTGCGCCGCGAGTTCTCGAACTGCGCCTGTTCCGCCGGAGAGCCCTGCGGGTCGCCAGCAAAGGGCCGGTCGTGCGGCGGGATGCCGCCCAGCAGCCGGGCGCGCTGCTCGCTCTCGGCCACGATGCGGCCCCACTGCTCGCGCGCCGCCGCGACCGTGCGCGGCACGTTCTGCAGGTCGCGCTGGGCCTCGGACACGTCGAGCGCGCTGGCGCCGGAGGCCTTGAGCAGGCGCACCCGGTCCCGGGCCTCGGTGCGCTCGCGCACCAGCGCCGCCTCGATGTCGGCCAGTTTGGCCCGGTACTCATCGGCCCGGCGCTGGTAGGCACGCTGCACCGACTGCTCGCCCGGCGAGGCGGCCAGGGTCTGCTCGAGGCTGCGGATCTTGGCCATCTGCTGGCCGTAGACCAGGGGCGCCAGGGGGTTGCCCAGCTGCTTGTAGGCCAGCCAGGACACGGGAATGAGGAAGGCCAGCAGCAGCACCACGTATTGCGCCACCTGGGTCCAGGTGATGGCGCGCATGCCGCCCAGGAAGGAGCACAGCAGCACCCCGCCGAGTCCCAGCAGGATGCCGATCTCGAACTGCACCCCGGTCAGCCGGGAGGCGATCAGGCCGATGCCGTAGATCTGCGCCACCACGTAGATGAAGGAGCACAGGACGGTGGCCAGGGCGGCGATGCGCCGCGGCCAGCGGCCGCCGTAGCGAAGCTGGAAGTAGTCGGGGACGGTGTAAAGCTCCAGGCTGCGCAGGTAGGGCACCACCAGCAGCGCGATCAGGCAGAACCCGCCGGTCCAGCCCATCAGGTAGGCCAGCCCCCCAGGCGCGCCGGGCAGGCCGGAAAAGCCCTGCAGGTACAGGGCGCCCGCCAGGCTGATGAAGGAGGCCGCACTCACCCAGTCGGCCGCGGTGGCCATGCCGTTGTAGAAGGCCGGGATGCGGCGGCCGGCCACGTAGTACTCGAGGGGGTCGGTGGTGCGGCACCAGATCCCCACCGCCGCGTACATCATGACCGACGCGAAGAGGAAGAGCGGCCCCAGCCAGCGGCGCGACATGCCGGCTTCCTCGGCATGGAGCAGGCCGGCCAGGGCGATCAGCAGCACCAGGACGTAAAGCAGCAGGTTGCGGTGCAACCAGCTCGCCGGGCGGGCGGGGTAGGACGGTTCAGGCCGTGACATGGACCGCCTTTCTCCGCTTGATGCCCGGCGCCCCGTCGCTTCAGGCCGCGGCCAGGCGCTGCCAGGTGTCGATCACGCTGTCGGGGTTGAGCGAGATCGAGGAAATGCCCTCGGCCGCCAGCCACTGGGCCAGGTCCGGGTGGTCACTGGGCCCCTGGCCGCAGATGCCCACGTACTTGCCCTCGTCCCGGCAGGCGGTGATGGCGAGCTTGAGCAGGGCGCGCACGGCCGGGTCGCGCTCGTCGAAGTCGTGCGCCAGCAGTTCCAGGCCGGAGTCGCGGTCCAGGCCCAGGGTGAGCTGGGTCAGGTCGTTGGAGCCGATGGAGAAGCCGTCGAAGTGCTGCAGGAAGTCCTTGGCCAGGATGGCGTTGCTGGGGATTTCGCACATCATGATGACCTTGAGGTCATTCTCGCCACGCTTCAGCCCGAACTTGGCCAGCAGGTTCACCACCCGCTCGGCCTGGCTCACGGTGCGCACGAAGGGCACCATGACCTGAACGTTGGTCAGGCCCATGTCGCCGCGCACCCGCTTGATCGCCTCGCACTCCATGGCGAAGGCCTCGCCGAAGTCCTCGGAGATGTAGCGGGCCGCACCACGGAAGCCCAGCATCGGGTTTTCTTCCTCGGGCTCGTAGCGGGAGCCGCCAATGAGCTTGCGGTACTCGTTGGACTTGAAGTCCGACAGGCGCACGATCACCGGCTTGGGCCAGAAGGCGGCGGCAATCGTGGCCACGCCCTCGGCCACCTTGTCGACGTAGAAGGCGCGCGGCGAGGCATGGCCGCGGGCCACCGACTCCACCGCCTTTTTCAGGTCCTGGTCGACGTTGGGGTAGTCGAGGATGGCCTTGGGATGGACGCCGATGTTGTTGTTGATGATGAACTCCAGCCGCGCCAGGCCCACGCCCTCGTTGGGCAGCTGGGCGAAGTCGAAGGCGAGCTGGGGGTTGCCCACGTTCATCATGATCTTGGTCTTGACCGGCGGCATGACGCCCCGCTTGACCTCGGTGACCTCGGTCTCGAGCAGGCCGTCATAGATGTGGCCGGTGTCGCCCTCGGCGCAGGAGACGGTGACGAGGGTGCCGTCCTTGAGCGACTCCATCGCGTCGCCGCAGCCGACCACTGCCGGAATGCCCAGCTCGCGGGCGATGATGGCCGCATGGCAGGTGCGCCCGCCCCGGTTGGTGACGATGGCGCTGGCGCGCTTCATCACCGGCTCCCAGTTGGGGTCGGTCATGTCCGCCACCAGCACGTCGCCGGGCTGGACCTTGTCCATCTCGGACAGGTTGTGGACGATGCGCACCGGGCCGGTGCCGATCTTCTGGCCGATGGCCCGGCCCTCGGCCAGCACCGCGCCCTTGCCCTTGAGCTTGTACTTCAGCTCGGCCTTGCCCTGGGCCTGGCTCTTCACCGTCTCCGGGCGGGCCTGCAGGATGTAGAGCTGGCCGTCCTGGCCGTCCTTGCCCCACTCGATGTCCATCGGCCGGCCATAGTGCTTCTCGATGAGCACGGCGTACCGGGCCAGCTGCTGCACGTCGGCGTCGGACAGGCAATAGCGGTTGCGCTGCTCCAGCGGCACGTCCACGGTCTTGATCAGTTTGCCGCTGGCCGCCTTTTCCTCGGGCGTGGCGAACACCATCTGGATCAGCTTGGAGCCCAGGTTGCGGCGGATGACCGACTGCTTGCCCGCAGCCAGCATGGGCTTGTGGACGTAGAACTCGTCGGGGTTGACCGCGCCCTGCACCACCGTCTCGCCCAGGCCGTAGCTGGCGGTGATGAAGACAACGTCCTCGAAGCCGGACTCGGTGTCGATGGTGAACATCACGCCCGCGGCGCCCAGGTCGGAGCGGACCATGCGCTGCACGCCGGCGGACAGGGCCACGTCGGCATGGGCGAAGCCCTTGTGGACGCGGTAGCTGATGGCGCGGTCGTTGTAGAGGGAGGCGAAGACCTCCTTCATCTTGTGCAGCACCTGCTCGATGCCCACCACGTTGAGGAAGGTCTCCTGCTGGCCGGCAAACGACGCGTCGGGCAGGTCCTCCGCGGTGGCGGAGGACCGGACCGCGAAGCTGGCCTGGGCGTTGCCCGCGCACAGCGTGTCGAAGGCGGCCCGGATGGCGGCCTCCAGGTCGGCCGGGAAAGGCTGGGCCTCGACCCAGCCGCGGATCTCGGCGCCGGCGGCGGCCAGCGCGCGCACGTCCTCGGTGTCCAGGGCGTCCAGGCGGGCCTGGATGCGCTTTTCCAGGCCACCCTCGGCCAGGAATTCGCGGAAAGCGTGCGCCGTCGTGGCAAAGCCGGTGGGCACCTTCACCCCGCCGGGCAGCTGGGAGATCATTTCGCCGAGGCTGGCGTTCTTGCCGCCCACCACCTCGACGTCGCTCATTCTCAGATCTTCAAAGGGTACGACCAGTGCGGTCGCCTCGAATCGTGCAGACATGGGAAGACTCCAGAAGTAAAAAACCGGGGGGCGTCGGCGGCGAGCAGGGCACTCCTCGTGGCGAGGGGGCTGGCGGCGGACACGGAACACGGGCCTGCGGGGGCACACGGAGACACGGCCAGCCAGGCTTGTGCTTGTTGGTGTGGGAGGCTGGCGGTCATCGAACGGGCGGACGCAGGCGGTGTTCGGATAATGTGACCCATTGTAGGGGCCGAACCGCCCTCCCCGGCGGTTTTCCACCCCTCGCAGCCCACTCCTTTTCCGCCCCGTTCCCGACGCCTCGTTTCGCCCAGACCCACCCGCTCCACCTGCCATGGCCCAACGCACCGTTTTCTTCATCTCCGACGGCACCGGCATCACCGCCGAGACCTTCGGCAACGCCATCCTGGCCCAATTCGAGATCCAGGCCCGCCATGTGCGCCTGCCCTTCGTGGACTCGGTGGACAAGGCCCACCAGGCGGTACGCCAGATCAACCACACGGCCGAGGTCGAGGGCCATCGCCCCATCGTCTTCACCACCCTGGTGAACATGGAAGTCCTCCATGTGATCGAGCAGGGCTGCAAGGCGATGCTGCTGGACATGTTCGGCACCTTTGTGCGGCCGCTGGAAATCGAACTGGGCATCAAGTCCAACCACCGGGTGGGCCGCTTCTCCGACGTAAGCAAGAGCCAGGCCTACCATGACCGGATCGAGGCGATCAACTTCAGCCTCGCCCACGACGACGGCCAGAGCAACCGCGACCTCGAAGGCGCCGACGTGATCCTGGTGGGGGTGAGCCGCAGCGGCAAGACGCCGACTTCGCTGTACCTGGCCATGCAGTACGGCCTCAAGGCCGCCAACTACCCGCTGATCCCGGAGGACTTCGAGCGCCAGCAGCTGCCGGTCGCCCTGCTGCCGTTCAAGAAGAAGATCTTCGGCCTGACCATCCAGCCCGAGCGCCTCTCGGAGATCCGCAATGAGCGGCGGCCCAACTCCCGCTACGCCTCGCTGGAGAACTGCCGCATGGAGGTGGCGGAAGCCGAGGCGATGATGCGGCGCGCCGGCATCCGCTGGCTGTCGACGACGACCAAGTCGATCGAGGAAATCGCCACCACCATCCTGCAGGAAGTGCGGCCCGAGCGGCTGGAGTATTGACGCGGGAGGGGCCGGCGGGGCCCGGCCCTCGACCGGGCTATCGGCGATAGCTCTGGCCCCGCGTGAAGGCCGCCTCGATCTGATGCAGACGGGAGGCGGCGACGGATTCCTGGCCACGCCGGGCCTTCTCGACGATCTGCTGAAACTGGCTGGGCGATTGTTCCTGCCCGGCCTGCGCCTTCCCGACAACGTCTCCGCCCCCCTTGGCCGCTGGGGGCTGCTGCAGTGAGACGGAGCCCAAGCCGGCAAATGAGGCCGTCAACCATGGGGGCGTCACGCCGGTGTCGCCTCCGGGCAGCTGGGAGGCTGCCTGGACGGCGTAGGCTGCAACCGTGTCAAAGCCCAGTGCGTCACTCAAGCCCGCAGTCATGGCCTCCACCGTCATGGCGAGCCGGTTCCGACCTTCCTTGGTGTGCGCGAGCTCGGAGTTGCCCGCGCTGAACTGGCTGATGGCTGCCTGCATGATGTCGCGCGGCCCGGGCGGGGGTTGATTTTTGCGCAGGTCGGCGATCAATTTTCTTGTCTCCATGCGCATTTGCATGGCGGTCTTTGGCTCGCCCTGAAGCAGCCCCGTCCAATGCTTTCCCAGAGGTGGCAAAGCACCGCCCCCCACGCGGAGGTCACTGAATCCGCGGACGGACGCCCGGCGTAGCCCATTGAGCTTTGAGAACAACTCGTCGTAGTCCCTCCGCGCGGCTCGCAGGTCACCCGAGAACATCCGGCCCAGGAAGCTGGGCCGACAAAGGCCGCCGTAGGGACGCCCCTCCATCGCCCGGTGGAGCGGGCAATGCGCGCCGACCTGGGCGGTCGATTGAGCGATGGTCTTGACGACATACGCACGCTCGCCTGGCTCGATCGTGCCGCCGCGAAGCAATTCGACCAGGACGTCGGCGCGCGCCCGGTCCATTCCGGCGCCGCCCAGTCCTTCGACCAGTCCCGCCAGCGGCGCGGAGATCTTGATCTGGTAGACGGAATCACCGGACCCGCGCAGCTTGCAAATTTCATGGAACAGGTCCCGGATCAGCGTCTTGTCCAGGTCATCCGGTCGGAGGTCGCGGCAGAACTCCGCAACCGCCCGGGACGCAGCGCCTTCGCTCCGGGCGTCTTCGACTCGCCTGCGCAATTCGGCGCAAAGTGCTCGCCGCTCGGCTTGGGGCATCGGCTTGTCGACCGCCCCCTGGCCCGCTGCTGCCGACCGACCTCGCCCCGCGGCCTGGCGGGTGCCTGCGAGGGGTTCGTCGGCCTCCGTTCGCGTTCGCTTGAGGAACCGTTCGGTCGGGTCCTGACCGGCGGGCTCGCGCAAGCGGTGGTAGCTGGGGCTTTCCCTCCTCAGGGGTGGACCGATCTGGGCCCGCCGCACTCCGGCGGCGTCCGGTCCCTTGGCGCCTCCCGCTCCCGCACCCGCGGGAGGCGTGGGACGTCCAGGCGAGACCGCACCGACGCTCTGGCTGATGGTTGCATGGGGCAGCTTGCCCTGGGGTCCTCCAGCTCGCATGAATCCTCCTCGCAGGCCTGTCTGGGAATAGGTTGCCCATCAGTAACCCTTCGTCAGGGGTGGTTCAGGATGCGGGGAACCCGCGGCCGGGAGCCACCCCGGGCGCTGCCCGATCCCCGCCTTTCGAGGGGGAAACAGGGGAAGAACCCGATCAATAGAAAAACCAAATGAGGGGTATTGAATCAATCGAATTCACAAATGACCCTCCCGGGCCTACGATTCACCCCGTTCCCTGTCATCAACCCCAACCAATAGGAAACAGCAGATGTCCGTCATCAACACCCAGGTCAAGCCCTTCAAGAACATGGCTCTCAAGCAGGGCAAGTTCGTCGAGGTCACCGAGGCCAACATCAAGGGCAAGTGGTCCGTCTTCTTCTTCT